>Ga0079306_1000335_pt1 | contig 47914 bp, 47 predicted proteins | sample Methanotroph_Enr_FD_79181 | JGI IMG/M metagenome (GOLD analysis project Ga0079306, IMG submission 79181) | Enriched soil microbial communities from Old Woman Creek wetland in Ohio, USA - Methanotroph_Enrichment_5 | ecosystem: Environmental > Terrestrial > Soil > Wetlands | place: USA: Ohio... | reverse complement strand
CGGACGTCATCGAGAGCAGCGGCATCGGCGGCGCCATCCTGGTGAAGTCGCACCACAACGTGGGCGGCCTGCCGGAGCGCATGAAGCTGAAGCTGGTGGAGCCCCTGCGCGAGCTGTTCAAGGACGAGGTCCGGGCCACGGGCCTGGCCCTGGGCCTGCCCGAGGAGATGAACCAGCGGCATCCCTTCCCGGGGCCGGGCCTGGCCGTGCGCCTGCCCGGCGCCATCACGCGGGAGCGGGTGACCATCCTCCAGAACGCGGATGCCATCTTCATGCAGGAGCTGAAGGACAGCGGCTGGTACCGGAAGACCAGCCAGGCCTTCGCCGTGCTGCTGCCGGTGCAGACCGTGGGCATCATGGGCGACGAGCGCACCTTCGAGTGGATGTGCGCCCTCCGGGCCGTGACCAGCGAGGATTTCATGACCGCCGACTGGGCCCGGCTGCCCCACGAGCTGCTGGACCGCATCGCCCAGCGCATCGTCCGCGAGGTGAAGGGCATCAACCGGGTGGTGTTCGACATCACCTCCAAGCCGCCCGCGACGATCGAGTATGAGTAGCCTGGCTGCTCAGATCTCACGGCCGCACCTCCTGTGCGGTCGCCCTTCGGGCCATCGCTTCGCGACGGTGGCCCTCCGCTCCTGCTCCGGGCTCATGACCGCCGACTGGGCCCGCCTGCCGCACGAGTTGCTGGACCGCATCGCCCAGCGGATCGTCCGCGAGGTGAAGGGCATCAACCGGGTGGTGTTCGACATCACCTCCAAGCCGCCCGCGACGATCGAGTACGAATAGTGGCGAAGCGACAGGAACCCGTCCGAAAGTCGGTGAAGGACACCCTGGAGGACCTGCTGGCGGGGCACCGCGAGGCGGCCTTCAGTGGACCTGGATCCGCCCTGAAGTACCTGCGCCGTACCTTCGAGGGGCAGGCCAGCCTGCCCAACGCGGTGAAGGCCGTGGCCTACGACCTCATGGCGGACTCCCTCGCTCAGACGGGCGACTGGGAGGGCTGCGCGGCTTCCGCGGACCAGGCCCTCGGCCACCTGCCCGACCTGGAGGCGGCCTTCCCGCACGAGTACCGGCGCATGCTGGAAGGGATGACGTGCTTTGAGCGGGGCATCCAGGCCCGCAGCGAACTGGGGGACTTCCACGCAGCGCTGGAACTCTGCGAGCGGGCCCTGGCGCTGGACCTGGGCGCCCACTATGCCGCCAAGCGGGATTCCCTGGATTGGGCCCGGTAGGAGAGAATTTCAGGATCCAGGCTAGGCTGCCGTAGAGGAAGGCGAGGGTCGCCGATGTCCGATGGAATCCAGGTGGTGCCGGATCAGGCCAGCATCCTGATCGTGGACGATCTGCCCATCGTGCGCTTCTCGCTCCAGCGCATCCTCGGCAAGGCGGGCTACCGTTGCCGGGAGGCGGAGGACGTGCCCCACGCCCTGGCCGCCCTGGCGGAGGAACCGGCGGACCTGGTGCTCTGCGACATCCAGATGCCCGGGGCCTCGGGCCTGGACCTGGTGAAGCTGCTCCGCCCGCGCATCCCGGACACCTCCGTGCTGATGGTCAGTTCCTCCGAGGATGCGGAGACCGCCATCGAGTGCCTCCAGCAGGGGGCCTTCGGCTACGTCCTCAAGCCCTTCCAGCCCCGGGAGATCCTTGTCCAGGTGAATGGGGCCCTGCGCCGTCGGATGCTGGAGATCGCCTTCCGGGACCGGGAGGCGCAGCTGGCGCAGAAGGTGCGCGAGCAGACCGAGGAGATCCGCAACTCCCGGGAGGAGATCGCCCTGCGGCTCATCGCCGCCAGCGAGCACCGGGACAACGAGACGGGCCAGCACGTGCGGCGCATCGGTCTCTTTGCGGCGGAACTGGCCCGGCTGCTGGGCTGGGACGAGGACGGGATCGAGACCATCCGCGCCGCGGCGCCCATGCACGACATCGGCAAGATCGGCGTCCCCGACGCCATCCTGCAGAAGCCCGCCTCCCTCTCGGAAGAGGAGTGGGTGGTCATGAAGCGCCACACGCTCATGGGAGCCACCATCCTCAAGGGTTCGGCCGTGCCCTTCATCCAGATGGGCGCGCGGATCTCCGTGGGCCACCACGAGAAGTGGGACGGGACCGGCTACCCCAAGGGGCTGGCGGGCGACCAGATCCCCATGGAGGCGCGCATCACCACCCTGGTGGATGTCTACGATGCCCTCAGCAACCGCCGCCACTACAAGGATTCCTGGCCCGAGGACCAGGTGATCCAGCTCATCCGCAAGAATCGCGGCACCCATTTCGATCCGGTCCTGGTGGACCTGTTCCTGGCGAACCTGGATCGGTTCCGGGCCATCCTCCAGGCCCATCCCGACGAGCCCCACGACGAGGATCCGGGGATCTGAAGGCCGCCCCCGGGCAACGGGGGCCCTGGAGTCCTTATCATGGGATCCATGGAACTCAGCCACCTCCTTCAGTCCCGGGCCAAGCGCCGCAACCTGCGCATGCTGGCCCACGGCCGCCGCATCCTCTTCCTGATGCTGCCTCTGGGGGCCTTCACCGGCTGGATCATGGGGCTTGCCGTCGCCGCCTACATCGGCCTGTCCGACCGGATCCAGCGCGACCTGACGCCGAACCACCTGATCCTGTTCCTGCCCCTGATCGGCCTTCCCCTGGCGACCTCGATCCTGGCGCTGGGTGGCGTGGGCGAGGTCACGCTGGCCGAGGACATCCAACTGTCCCACAAGGATCCCTACAAGGCCTTCCCCTTCTGGAAGACCCTCGTCAAGGTGGCCGCCTGCTTCGCCACCATCTTCCTGGGCGGCAGCGCGGGCCTCGAGGGCCCCGGCAAGTGGTTCGGCGCTGCGGTCGGGCTCCAGTGCCACCGGTTCGTGCGGTACCTCTCCCACCGGGTGAAGTTCATCCGCCGCCTGCTCATCGACGCCCACACCATGGTGGCCTGCGGCGCGGCCGGCGCCCTGGCCTCGGTGTTCCGGGCGCCCCTGAGCGCGGCCCTCTTCGCCGCCGAGCACGATGGCATGGTGAGGACCCCCAACCTCGTGCCCACCCTGGTGGCCTCGGCCTCGGGGTACCTGGTCTTCGCGGCGATGGTGGGCCACACCCCGCTGCTCGCGCTCACCCGCCCCTACACGCTCAACTGGCACGAGATCTGGATGGCCCTGCCCCTGGGCCTGGCCTGCGGACTGGGCTCCAGCTTCTTCAGCGCGGCCCAGGCCACCTTCCGTCGGCGGCTGGCCTGGATCCCGCTGCCTCTTCGCGGGTTCGCGGGCGGCCTGGGCCTGGTCCTGCTCATGCTCCCCGGCCACCTGCTCCTTCCGGAGGTGCCGGTCGTGCGGGGCGGAGGCGTGGAGCTTGTGAACCACCTGCTCACCGTGCCGCCCAGCCTCAGGCTCGCCCTCATCTTCCTGGCCGTGAAGGTTCTGGCGACGGCCCTGACCCTGGGCTGCGGGGGGATCGGCGGTACCTGGCTGCCGGCGGTGGCCATGGGCGCCTGTCTCGGATCCGCCTTCGATGCCTGGCTGCTGCCGTCCTATCCGGGCCTGCTCACCATGCTGGGGGCCACGGCCTTCGCAGGGGCCTTCAACGAGACCATGCTGGTCCCCGTGGTCTTCCTGGCGGAGACCACGGCCCAGGCTGCGCTGGTGGTGCCGGCCCTGGTGGCGACGACCGTGGCCTTCCTGGTCGCCCGCGAGTGGGACTGAACCCGGGCCGTTCCGGCGGGATTCCCCCTCCGGAAGGCGTTCCTCCTGCCGGCGTCAGATCGGTCTGACGCCGGCAGGGGCACACGGGGGGTGGCTGATCGGCCTGGGAGCGCCCTAGATGGCGGGATCCAGCGGCTCCGGGGGGGCGGGGCGTCCCTTCCCCATGGTGTGCTGCCCCAGCATGATGGGGACCGCGGCCTTGAGCATGATGGTGAACACCAGGAAGCCCGTGGCGAAGATCCCCGCCGCCACGAAGACCTCCGTGGTGGAGGGGCGGTACTCGTAGATCTCGCCCAGGGCGTCCGGGGTGAGGCCGGGGATGATGAGGCCCATGCCCTTCTCGATGTACACGCTGCTGTAGATCAGCACGCAGCCGAGGTTCAGGGTCACCCAGTTCGTCCGGGTCTTCGGGATGAGGAAGAGCAGGAAGGCGGCGAGCCCGCAGGCCACCGAGGCCCAGGCGTAGGGGACGAGGGCCGTGTGGCCCTTCAGCCCGAAGTAGAGGTACTGGCTGAAGACCACGTGCTCCGTGTTGGAGTAGAACTCCTTGAAGGCCTCCGCCGCGGTGAGGAAGAGGTTGAAGCCCATGGTGTAGGCCATCAGCTCGGCCACCTTGAAGATGGCCTCGTCCTTGATGCGCAGGGGCGTGGTCTTCCGGAGGATCTGCAGCAGGATGAGCAGGATGGCGGGTCCGGAGCAGAAGGCCGAGGCGAGGAACTTGGGCGCCAGGATGGCGCTGTTCCAGAAGGGGCGGGCCGCCAGGCCGTTGTAGAGGTAGGCCGTCACCGTGTGGATGCTCACGGCCATGGGAATGGAGAGCAGCACGAGGGGCAGGACCAGCTTCTTGATGTAGTGCCTTCCCGTGTAGGCGCAGTAGAGCAGGTAGGTGACCACGAACCAGTTCAGGAGCAGGTAGGCGTTCAGCACCAGGACGTCCCAGGCCAGCATGGACTGCGGCCAGTTGAGGCGGCCCACCAGGGGCATGATGTGCCAGAAGCGGTCGGGCCGGCCGATGTCGACCATCACGAAGCCGAGGCACATGACCAGGGCGGCGATGGCCAGCATCTCGCCGAGAATGGTGATCTCCTTGATCGGCTCCCAGTCGTACACGTAGGCGGGGATGACCAGCATGATGGCGGCGGCGGCCACGCCCACCAGGAAGGTGAAGTTGCCGATGTAGAAGCCCCAGGAGACCTGGTCGCGCATGTGGGTGGCGATGAGGCCGTGGCGGAGCTGGTTGGCGTAGGCCAGGCCCCCGGCGGCCATGAGGACGAGGAGCACGGCGACCCAGATCCGGTAGGCCCGGTTGCCGCGGAAGACGAGCCGGACGGAATCCGCCAGGAAGCTTGCGAGGTTGCGCAGGATGTCCATGGCCTTAGACCCCGTAGAAGTAGAAGAAGTTGGGCTGGGTGTTCAGGTCCTCCTTGAACTTGAACACGCGCTTGTTCTCCAGCACGTAGCGGATCTCGCTCTTCGGATCGAGGAGGTTCCCGAACTTGCGGGATCCCGTGGGGCAGATCTCCACGCAGGCCGGGTAGCGCCCCTTGCGGGTGCGCTGGATGCAGAAGGTGCACTTCTCCACCACGCCCTTGGGCCGGGGCCGGTTCCCCAGCAGGTGCGTGTCGGGATTCAGCTCCTCCGCAGGAAGGTGGGGTTCGCCCCAGTTGAAGTGCCGCGCCCCGTAGGGGCAGGCGGCCATGCAGTAGCGGCAGCCGATGCACCAGTTGTAGTCCACCACCACGATGCCGTCCTTCTCCCGCCAGGTGGCGCCCACGGGGCAGGCCTTCACGCAGGGCGGCTTCTTGCACTGCTGGCACTGGACGGGCATGTAGAAGTGGCCCTCCTCGGGCACCTCGGGCGGATCGTAGTACTGGTCCGCGTGGCGCAGGTCCACGCCCTCCTCCTTGTCCAGCTGGAGCACCCGGATCCACTGGATCTGGGGATCCCGGGACTGGTTGTTCTCCTGCACGCAGGCGTGGACGCAGCGCCGGCAGCCGATGCACCGGCTCAGGTCCAGGGCGTAGCCGAAGATCACGCCGGGGAGGGGCGGCTCGTGGCCGACATGCACCTCGCGCCCGAACTGCGCCTTGTACTCCCGCTCCAGGCGGGCGATCATCTCCTCCACCTCGGCCTTCGACAGCTCGCGGAAGTTGTGCTGGAGGAAGTCCTCCACATGGTCGTTCCCGCAGCCGACGAGGGCGCCGGCCACGGCAGCCACGGCGGTGCCGAGGAAGGCCCGGCGGCTGGTGTCGCTCCCGCCGGAGCCGCAGCCTTCGCAGCCGGCCAGGGGTTCGCTGGATCTGGGGTCCGGGGCTTCGGTCATCGCGCACCTCCCTTCCAGGCCTGGATCCGGTCCGGCTTCTCCGGCGGCGGCATCGGCTTCAGGGGCTTGAAGCGGGGGGAGTGGGGGTTGTGGCAGTTGACGCAGAGCAGGTACTGCTTCTGCCCGTTCCAGGAACCCGTCCGCTTGCCATGGACGCCCACCCGCCAGTCGCGGTACTTGTCCCCGTGGCACTGGCCGCACAGCCGGTAGGACACGGTGAAATCGATCTTCTCGCCGCTGACCAGGTGGAGCTTGTCGCGGTCCTGGGCGTCGTGGCAGTCCAGGCACCAGCGGCTCGCGGGCCCGTGCTTCAGCACGATGTCGTCGTGCATGGCGGTGAGCGGGCGGGGCGTCGGATTCACCTTCAGGCTCTTGCCGTCGTGGCAGGAGGTGCAGGGGAAGATCCCCTCGGTGAAGGGCGGCTTGGGCACCTGGATGCCCTCCGGCATGGAACCGTCCCCGCCCTGGGGCGGCGGGGCCTGGGCCCGGAGCGTCGGGGGCAAGAGGGCCAGGAGCAGGCCCAGGCCCCAGGCCGGGAAGCGGGATCGGGTGGCGCGGGATGGCACGGGGCCTCCTTCAGGGTGGGGCTCCGCCAGGTGGATGGGGCCAACGGCGGGATCGTTGCATTTGTTAGATGACGTAAAGGTGCTTTGAGTGGTGATGAGTCCCAATATGGCCACGCCGGAACCGGGGGCCAGGGGAGGAGGGAGGATCTTCGTCACATGTCTCCTGCCGCGGGAGGGAGCGCTTCGGGCCCGGCGCGGGGCGCCTTGAGGAGTCGCGGGGCAAGGATCAGGGCCGCGCCGTAGGCCATGAACGCCAGGAACCAGGTGAGGGGCCGGCCCGCGGGCAGGTCCTCGACGAGGAACTTGAGGGTGGCCAGGGCGAGCAGGGGATAGACGAGCCAGCCCAGCTCGCTGGCTGGGTGGCGCCGGTTCAGGGCCGCGAGGCCGATGGCGGCTGCCGAGAGGGCGCCCGTGCGGACGGCGGCCAGCAGACCCGGATCCGGTCTGCCGCCATGGGCCTGGCGGAAGAGGAGCCAGACGGCCAGGGCGCCGAGGCCGAGGACCGCCTGTGTCCCGAGGAGGAGCGAGGGAACCCGGAAGCGCCAGGGGAGGGGGCCGGCAGGGCGGCGCGCCACCAGGAGGGCGTGGGCCGCGGCCAGGAGGGCCAGGATCGCCAGGGCAGGAGGGGAGGGCAGCGCCAGCCCGGCTGCGGGTCCGAGGAAGGCCGCGAGGGACTGGGCCAGGAGCCCGGAGGCGAGGGCCCCGGCCGTGAGGAGCACGGTTCCGTGGAGGAGCAGGACGGTCCGGCGGAGCCGGAGCCCCAGGAGCGAGGCCGCCAGGCCCAGGAATCCGGCGCTGAGGGCGAAGGCCGCCCGGGGCAGCACGATGGGGCCCCCCAGCAGCAGGAAGACGAGGGCGAGGGTGGTGAAGAAGCTGAAATTCGCGCGGAGATCCTCCTGATCCGCGACGAAGGGGTAGGCCGCGCCGCAGCAGCCGGCACCCGCGATCAGCACCCCGCCACCCAGCAGTCCGGCGCCCGAGCCGGAGGCCAGGGCCACGCGGACGGCGCCCCCGAAGCCCGCGAGCAGGACCAGGGCCGTCTGGACCATCTCGAAGGTGTTCAGGGTGCGGCGACGCTGGAGCATCCGGGCCGCGAAGCTGCCGAGGTAGATGACGACGAGCCCCAGGGCGAGGACCAGGCTCCGTTCGGGAGACAGGCCGCGGTAGCCCTCCGGGGGGCCCCCCGGCCAGGCGGCGAGCACCGTGAGCACCAGGACGGCGAGATCCGCGGCGAGGGCCGCGGGCCACCGGAGGGCATGCCAGCGGCGGCCGTAGGTGAGCCACAGGGAACCCGCGCCGAGGGCGAGGAACAGCGCCACGAACCATTCGATGGACTGGGTGGCCACCATCAGGCCGAAGGCCGTGCCCAGCACCGAGAGGGTGGCGACCCAGGCGATGGTGCGAAGGGAACGGATCCACGCCACGCCGATATGGAGGCAGGCCGTCACCAGGAGAAGGGCCGCCGCCGCGGGGGCCCGCAGGATCGCGAAGGTGGTGGTGGACTCCCAGATCAGGGGGTAGGCGATGAGGATCGAGGACAGAGCATAGAAGGCGGCGTGGAGCGGCGGGGCCGCGCGCCAGGCCACCATCGCCCACAAGACGGCGTAGGCGAGGCCCAGGGCCGTGCCCCCCAGTCGGGGGAGGGTTCCGCCGTCCGTGAGGGTCCGCAGGAGAAAGGCGCCGCCGAGGATGAGGCACACCTGGCCGACCATCCCCAGGATGGAAGCCAGAGAGCCCTGCTCCTTCTTCTCGGGACCCGCGACCGGGACTGCCTCCGGGGGCGCCAGATCGGCGGTGGGCGGTGCGCCGCCGTAGCCCTCCAGTCGCTGAACCCGGGCCTCCAGGCGGGCCAAGGCCCGGGAGAGGTCGTCGATCCGCGCCTCCAGCGCCCTTTTCGACGGTGGGAGCATCGGATCGGCCGAGGGATCGCGAAGGGGTGGGACCATGGACCTGGTCTCCCGAAGCGGGTTTCTGGACATAGAGGTGGAATGATGGCCTCCATGGCAGACCCGCCCCTTGGCGGCGTCAAGGGAAATTGTTAATTCCAATGGAGATATACGGGATACAATGATGCATCCAGGAGGGTTCCATGAATCTTGACGCCTACCGCACCCTGGGACGCTCGGGCCTGCGGGTGAGCCCACTGTGCCTCGGCACCATGACCTTCGGCACCGAGTGGGGCTGGGGGGCCGATGTGGCCGAGAGCGAGGCCATCCTGGACCGGTACCTGGGCGCCGGCGGCAACTTCGTCGACACCGCGAACATCTACACCAAAGGCCACAGCGAAGCGATCCTGGGCGACTGGTTCGCCAAGCGGGGCGGGCGCGACCGCGTGGTGCTGGCCACCAAGTTCTGCGGCAACCTGTTCCCCGGGGATCCCAACGCTGGCGGCGCGGGCCGGAAGGCCGTCCACCAGCAGCTGGAGCAGAGTCTCCGGCGGCTGCGGACCGACTACGTGGACCTCTACTGGATGCACTTCGACGATCCGCACACCCCCATCGACGAGACCCTCCGCGCCCTGGATGACCTGGTCCGCGACGGGAAGGTGCGCTACATCGGCGTCTCCGACACTCCGGCGTGGAAGGTGGCCGCGGGGCAGGTGGAGGCCCGCCTGCGGGGCTGGACGCCCCTGGTGGCGCTGCAGATCGAGTACTCCCTCGCCGAGCGCACCGTGGAGCACGATCTGCTGCCCATGGCCCAGGCCATGGGCCTGGGCGTCACGCCCTGGTCGCCCCTGAAGGGCGGCCTGCTGAGCGGCAAGTACGGGCGGCGCCGGCATCCCGAGGGCGAGGGCCGCCATGTGCCCGGCGTCTCGAAGCACCTCACCGAGGCCAACTACGCCATCATCGACGCCCTCGAGGCCGTGGCCGCGGAGGCCGGCACCGGCGTGGCCCAGGTGGCCCTGGCCTGGGTGCTGGCCCGGCCCGGCATCGCCAGTCCCATCCTCGGCGTGCGCACCCAGTCCCAGCTGGAGGCCAACCTGCAGGCCATGGCCGTGCGCCTGGATGTGGACCAGATGGCCCGGCTGGACGCCGCGAGCGCCCCGGCGCCCATCTTCCCGCACGGCTTCCTGATGAACACCCGCCACGTCCAGCAGAGCGGCGCCACGGTGAACGGGGTGGCCTCGGATCCCTGGCCTCTGGCGCCCAAGTCGGACGACGAGCGGTGGTGAGGGTCCTCTTCGCCCTACTTCTCGCCGCCTTCCTGGGCGCGCGGACACCACCGTGGTCCTGGTGCGCCATGCGGAGCGGCAGTCCATCTGGGACGCCGACTCGCCCCTGGCCGAGGCGGGCCTCCGCCGCGCCCAGGCCCTCGTCCCACAGCTGGCGGCCTTCCATCCGGCGGCCCTCTACACTTCGGACCTCCAGCGCACCCGCCAGACCCTTGCGCCCCTGGCGGCACGCCTGGGCCTGGCGCCGGCGGCCTTCGCCAAAAGCGATTCCGCCGGGCTGGCGGTGGCCGTCCTCCGGGACCACCGGGGCCAGACGGTCATCGTCTGCTGGCGCCACGACCTCATGAAGAAGCTGGTCCGGGCCCTGGGGGTGAAGGGGCCCGTGCCCTACTGGTCCCTGGGCAGCTACGATCCGCTCTGGATCGTACGGGTGCCGGAGACGGGCGAAGCGACCCTGGAGGTCGAGCGCCAGGAGGCCCCGGCTGCGGGTGCTACAGCCGCGGGAGCGCCCGTTCCAGCCCTTCCCTGAAGACCGCCTCCGGCGTCAGCAGGCTCAGCACCAGGTGACCATCGCCCGGAAGATCGAAGAAGGAACCGGGGTGGGTCAGCACGCCGGCCTCCCGCAGGAGGCGGAGGGCGCAGGCATCGTCCGCATCCAGGGCCGGACGGCGGAGCAGCACGGACCAGCCGCCCTCCACCGCCAACCGCGAGAGGTGGGGCCGGCCGGCGAGGGCGCGGTCCAGGGCCGCCAGGTTGGCGCGGAGGCGGGTCCGCACCTGGGCCTGGATCCCAGGCGCCAGGGCCAGCAGGGCCGGGGCGGCGGCCTGGGCCGACGCGGAGACGGAGAGGTACTGGTCCGCCAGGAAGGCCAGGGCCTCCAGATGGCCGGCGGCGCCGGGGCCCCGCGCCGCGATCCACCCCAGCTTCACCTGGGGCAGGGCGGCGATCTTGCTGAGGCCCGAAAGCAGGAACAGGGGGCAGGGCGGGTCGGCATCCTCCAGCGCCGTCGGAAGGGCATCCGGTGGCGCCTCCAGCGCGTAGTCCGAGAAGACCTCGTCCACCAGCAGGGCCAGGCCCCGCCGGGCGCAGAGTTCCGTCAGGCCCGTCCACTCCGTTCTCGACAGGAAGTGTCCGGTGGGGTTGTTCGGGTTCACCACCACCACGGCCCGCGTGCGCTCTGAGACCGCGGCCTCCAGGGCGCCGAGATCCAGGTGCCAGCGCTCGTGGAAGTAGGAGGGGACGGTCCGGGCGTGGAGTCCCTCCAGCCGGGCCAGCCAGTCGAAGAGCGGATAGCTGGGGCTGGGGACCAGCACCTCGTCCCCGGGATCCCCCAGCAGCTTGAAGAGCAGGGCGTAGCCTTCGCTGGTGGACGCGGTGAGGAGCAGGTCCGAGGCCCGCAGGCCCCGGTCATGGTGGGCCGCGACGGCCTCCCGGACCCCGGCAGGACCGTGGGGATCCGGCGCGTAGCGCAGCACGGAAGGTTCGGACAGCGCCGCGCGGATCTCCGCCTCGGGGTAATGGAAGCCGCAGTCCGTGGGGTTGGACACCGTGAGGTCCAGCACCGGATCCCCGGTCGTCCGCCGCTCGGCCAGGAGGCACGACAGGGGGTTGGGCTCGAAGTGGTCTGGCAGGCGGGAGGAGCGGCGCATGGAGACCAGCTTAGCCACGCCCCAGGCCGGGTTCTGGAAGGGATCGCGGGATGTGGACCCGCACCACCAGGACGGCGAGGGCGCAGGCGAGGATGCCCGGCACCACCAGTCCCGCCTGCCCGGTGGTCTCCGCCAGGAAGACGACGGGCACCAGGAGGGTGCGATGGCTGGCGCCCGCGAAGGCCGCGGCGCCCAGCATGGCCATCAGCCCGGGGGAGGCCGGCAGGAGCCAGGCGCCGAGGGCCGAGCCCAGGGCCGCGCCCATGGCGATGGTGCAGAGCCACATGCCCCCCACGCCGCCGGCGGCCAGGGTGAGGGCCGTGGCCAGGATCTTGAGGGCCATGAAGAGCAGGGCCTCGGCGGGGGCCGTGGGCCCGCGGAGGAGGGCCACCACCAGTTCCAGGCCCCCGCGCTGGGTGATGGGCAGGTCGTGGAAGAAGAAGTGGCCGGGGGCCGCCAGGAGGGCCAGTCCCAGGCCGCCGGCCAGGCCCCGGGCCCAGAGGGGGAGGCCGGCCAGGGCGGACTTCATCCCATCCCTGGCCGAAAGGAAGAGGCTGGCGCCGAGGCCACAGGCGAGCCCCAGGGGAAGGGCCGCCAGCAGTTCGCGGAGGTTCACGGTGTAGGGGCCCTCGAAGGGCAGGAGGGGCCGGGCGCCGACGAGGGCCACGAAGACGGCGTAGCCCGCCGCGGCGGCGACCACCGCGGGGAAGAACTCCTCGGACCGCAGCTCACCGTCATGCTCCGCGGCGAAGAGCGCGCCGGAGAGCGGGGCCCGGAAGACCACGGCGACCGCCGCAGCGGCTCCGGCGGTCACTGTGGGCAGGGGCTGGCCCTTGAGCCGCCGGAGACCGCGGAACCGGCGGGCGAGGGCGCTCAGGCCCCGGTGGAACTGAACGCCGAGCGCGGCGCCCAGCCACTTGGCGGGCCCCTCCAGCCCGGTGCTCCCACCCAGGCCGATGGTGAACGCGCAGCCCACCACCTTGGCGAGGGAACCCCAGAACGGGAAGGCTTCGAAGGGGCTGCGCTTGGCCAGATCCAGATCCTCGAAGAGGGAGACCTCGCCCGTGCGGGTCCAGGTGAGCCAGAGGGTGCAGAGGGTGAGGGCGAGGAAGGGCATGGCCAGCCGCAGATGGCTGCTCCCGAGGTCATGCACCAGGCGGGCCACGCCCGCGTCCAGGAGGCGGATCGTCAGGCTCATGATGAGTCCGACCATCGCGCCCAGGGGCAGGATGGAGAGCAGGATCCGCCGGGTGTGGGCGAAGAGGCGGAGGTGGTTGTGGCGGGACGGGACAGGCATGGAGGCTCGCGACAATAACGTCATCACAATTATTTGAGCACAAATGATTGGAGCTCGTATTAAAATGTGGTCATGGACAAGTCGGCGAGCATCGAGCGCATCTTCCAGGATCTCCGCCGGGTGGTGCACGCCCTGGAGCTCTACTCCAAGGACGTGAACGCGAGGTTCGGCCTCACCGCCCCCCAGCTGTGGGCCCTCTGGGAGCTGGAACGCGGGGGCCCCGCCTCCCTCGGCGCCCTTGCCCTGGCCCTGCAGCTCCATCCCTCGACGCTGGTGGGGGTCGTGGACCGGCTGGAGGCCAAGGGGCTGGCCCTACGGGAGACGGATCCCGCCGATGCCCGGCGCATCCGGATCCGCCTCACCCCCAAGGCGCGGGCCCTGCTGAAGCATGCGCCCCATCCCGCCCAGGGCCGGCTGGTCCATGGACTCCAGGCCATGAGCGAGCGGCAGGTGACAGAGCTTCGGCGGGCGGTGGCCACCCTCGTCCGGGTCATGGAGGCGGAGGACCTGGAGGCGCGCTTCTTCTTCTCGGAGGACTGACCGCGGCCACCGGTCCCCTCCGGTGGGATACTGGACGGAAACCCCGGAGGCTCCCATGGCGAAGACACCCAAGGTGGCGGTGCTGCTGGCTGGCTGCGGCCATCTGGACGGCGCGGAGGTGCGCGAGGCCGTCCTCACCCTGCTGGCCCTGGACCAGCACGGGGCGGCCTTCCAGTGCATCGCGCCGAACGCGGACCAGCACCACGTGGTCGACCACACCACGGGCGAGCCGGTGCCCGGCGCCCGACGCAACATCCTGGAGGAGGCCAGCCGCATCGCCCGGGTGGGGCAGTGCCTGGATCTGGCGAAGGCCAGGGCCGGCGACTACGACGCCCTCCTGATGCCGGGCGGCTACGGCGTGGCCAAGAACCACTGCAGCTTCGCCTTCAAGGGGGCGGAGGCGGAGGTGCGGCCCGACGTGGCGGCCTTCGTGCGCGCCTTCTTCGAGGATTCGAAGCCGGTGGGCGCGATCTGCATCGCCCCCGCCCTGGTGGCCCTGGCCCTGTCCGGTCGCGAATCGGCGGAGCTCACCCTGGGCAATGACGCCGGCTGCACCGCGGCCCTGGCCAAGCTCGGCCAGCATCCCCGGGACACCGCCAACGCCCGGGAGGTGGTGGTGGACGAGGCCCACAAGCTGATCACCACGCCCGCCTACATGTTCGACGATGCGCGGCTGTCAGATGTGTGGACCGGCATCGAGCGCTGTGTGGCGGAAGTGCTGCGGCGCTGCTGACCGATCCGGAGGCCCCATGACCACCTTCCCCGCCGAGCTCCTGGAGGACGGGGCCCGCGCCGTGCGCGACGAGGCCCGGGCCTTCGCCAGGTCCGTGCCGCGCCAGCTTCTGCTCGACATGGATGCGGAGCGGGTCCGTTACCCGAAGGACTTCCTGGCGGAGGCGGGCCGCTGCGGCCTCCTGGGCCTGCGCTTCCCCCCGGCTTTCGGAGGCCGGGGCCTGCCCTGGACCGCCGAGCTGGCGGCCCTGGAGGAGGTTGGCGTGCTGGGGACCTCCCTCGGCTGCCTCTATTCCCTGGTGTCCATCGTGGGCGAGGCGCTGGTCCACTTCGGCACGGAGGAGCAGAGGCGGCGTTACCTCGCGCCCATGATCGCCGGCAGCCTGGCGCCCGCGGAGGCCCTGACGGAGCCCCGGGGAGGCTCGGACTTCTTCGGGGCCGCCACCCGGGCTGTCCGCCACGGGGACCACTTCATTCTCGACGGGCAGAAGCGCTTCGTGGTGGGCGCGGAAGGGGCCGACCTCTTCCTGGTGTACGCCCGCACCGCGGAGGGTGGCGACCCCCGGCAGGCCATCACGGCCTTCCTCGTGGAGCGGGGCGATGGCGTGACCGTGGAGCATGTCTACGGCCTCATGGGCACCCGGGGCGGCGGTACGGGGCGGCTCCGGTTCCGGAACTGCCGCGTTCCGGCCGACCGCATCCTCGGCGGCGAGGCGGGCCTGGGCCAGGGGGCCGCGGTGTTCGACCAGATGATGATCCCCGAGCGCATGACCAGCGCCGGGGGCGCCCTGGGCATGGCCCGGGCGGGGCTCGAGGTCGCCGCCCGGTACGCCGCGAGGCGGAAGGCCTTCGGTCAGGAGATCCGGCGGTTCGAGGGGGTCTCGTTCAAGATCGCGGAATCGCTGACTCAGCTGGAGGCTGCATGGGCCCTGTGCCGTGAGACGGGCCGTGCCATCGACCACGGCGGTATCCCCGCGGGCCGCGTCCGCCGCATGGTGTCGGAGTCGAAGAAATTCGCCACGGAGACGGCCTGGACGGTGGTGAACCACGCCATGCAGGTGATGGGGGGCATCGGCTACACGAACGTCTATCCCATCGAGCGCCTGCTCCGCGATATCCGGCTCATCACCATCTGGACCGGCACCAACGAGATCATGGACCTCGTCATCCAGCACGAGTTCTACCGGGAGTTCCTGAATGCGCCCCTTCCGGGCCGGGATCTGGAGGGCGACGCGGAGAACGCCGAAGCGCCCGAGGAGAAGGTCTACGAGTGAGGTTTCACCCCTCGCCATCGCGGCGGGGGTGGATGAGGCGGCGCAGGGCCGGCGTGACGGTCCGGCTGGCGGCGAGGATGCGGGCTTCCTCATCGAGGACCCGGATCCAGGGCACGGCGTGGCCCAGGGCGAGGCCGGAATCGGGGAGGCCGAGGCTGCGGTCCAGGACCCGGAGCACCTGCTCGGCCACGGGCCCGATCTCCCGCCAGCGGGAGGTGGCCAGGGCGTCCGCCTGGATGGGACGGAGGGGCGGCTGGATGAGGGCCACCAGCGGGTCGAGGCCGAGCCTGGGGTGCTGGAGGAAGGCCGCCAGCACCCCCTGGGCCGGCGTGCGCCAAACCAGGGCCCAGAGCTGCCTGGGCGCGTGGAGGGCCAGGCTCCGCCGCTCGCCCAGGGTCATGCCCGTCCACAGCTGCTGGAGTTTCTCCGTGGCCTGCTGCCGGGCCTGCGGATGGGCGGCGGCGTCCCCCGCCACGGCGGCCAGGGCCCGCCAGGGCAGGCGGGCCATCAGGGTGGCCCGCAGGTGCGCCGGGGCCTTCGGATGCTGGGCGATCCAGCGCAGCAGCAGGGGGCGCTTCCTCAGCTCCGGCAGCTCCGCCGCCTGCTCCAGCCAGCCGCGGGGAGGGTCCGGATGCCGCAGCAGCCGCAGGAACCGCGGCCACGGCAGCTCGGGCGGCAGGGACCAGTGGATCGGAGCGGGACGCGGCACCGGGACAGTGTAGGGAATCCGCATCCCGGATCGGCACCCGAAGCGGGAGGGCCCCGGGCCCGTTTTGCGCCACACTAGGGCCATGCCGTCCGAATTCTCCATCCTGGGCCGGGGCCGCGCGGGCCGCGCGCTGGCTTCCGCCTGGGGCCCGCGGGCCTCGCTGCTCCCCCACACGGCCCGCCCGGAGGGGCTGGTGCTGCTGGCGGTGCCTGACCGGGCCGTGGCAGAGCTGGCGGCGGCCTTCCCGGGCCGGTGCGCCCACCTGTCCGGGAGCCTCCACCTGGAGGGCGTGGCCTGCGCGCATCCCCTGACCAGCTTCGACGGGGAGGTCCGGGACTGGTCGGGCACGCCCCTGGCCCTTTCGGGCGAGGTGCCGGAGGGGATCCGCCGGGCCTTCGCGGATCTGGGCTTCGCGGCCTTCGACCTGCCGGCGGATCTCAAGCCCCTCTACCACGCCGCCGCGGTGCTGACGTCGGGTCACGCGGCCACCCTCTGGCTGGGGGCGGAGGCCCTCCTCCGCGAGCGGGGTGTCCTGCTGCCGGGCCGAGGGCTGTGGCCCCTGGCGGAGGCGACCTTGCGCAACATGGAACGGCATGGCGCCGGGGGCCGCACGGGACCCTTCGTCCGCGGGGACGAGGCCACCATCGCCCGGGATGCCGCCGCCCTCCCCGAAGCCTGGCGGGAACTCTTCCTGAGCCTGGGCCGTCTGGGCTGAATCGATCCGGAACGCCATGATCCAGCTCACCCTCGTCTCGATCCTGTGGGCCCTCTCCTTCGGGCTCACGGCCCAGGTGGCCGATCTGGGCACCCCCTTCGTGACGGCGGTGCGGACGGTGCTCGCGGCCCTGGTCTTCCTGCCCTTCCTGGATGCGCGGGGTCTGGGCCGCCGCCGGATCCTGATCTTCGCCGGCATCGGGGCCCTCCAGTTCGGGTTGATGTACCTGCTCTACATCGCCTCGTTCCGCTGGCTCCAGTCCGCCGAGGTGGCCCTGTTCACGGTCTTCACGCCCCTCTTCGTGACCCTGGTGGACGGCCTGCTGGAGCGGCGGCTGCGCTGGCGGTTCCTGGCCGCGGCCGGCCTGGCGGTGGCAGGTACGGCCATCTGCGTCTGGACGCGCCTCGACCGGCGGGGACTGCTGCTGGGCTTCCTCGTGATGCAGGGGGCGAACCTCTGCTTCGCCCTGGGCCAGGTGCTCTACCGCCGGCTCGCCCCGGCCACCGGCAAGCGGGACGTGGATCTCATGGGCCTCCTCTTCCTGGGCGCCGCCGTGGTGGCTGTGGCCATGGCCGCGCCGGAGGCCCCCTGGGCCAGGGTGGCCAACCTGGGCCTCCGCCAGTGGGGGGTGCTGCTCTACCTGGGCTCGGTGGCCTCCGGGCTGGGGTTCTTCCTCTTCAACAGCGGGGCGCGGAAGACGGACATCGGCACCCTGGCGGCCTTCAACAACCTCAAGATCCCCCTGGCCATCCTGGCCTCGACCCTGATCTTCCACGAAGCCGTGGACTGGACGCGGCTGGTGATCGGGGGGGCCGTCCTCGCCCTCGCCCTGGGGCTGAACGGGGCCGGAGGTCCGCCATGAGCGCATTCACACCGCCCCTCCCCCTGCGGTCGGAGACGCCCGCCGCCTGGGCCGAGGCCGCCCTGGCCGATCCCGAGGCCCTGCTGTCGGACCACGCCCACTGCGAGAAGAAGGCGGCCCTCTCTGCCCTCACCCTGGCCCAGTCCTTCAGCGACCACCCCCGGGCTTCGGTGCTGCTCGCCCGGCTGGCGGAGGAGGAGATGGGCCACTTCCGGCGGGTGCTGGAGGCGCTCCAGGGCTTCGGGTGGACCCTGCGGCCGGACGGGGGCAATGCCTACGCCCAGGCGCTGCATCGCCTGGCGGGGAAGGGCCTGCTGGACCGCCTGCTCATCGCGGCGCTCATCGAGGCGCGGAGCTGCGAGCGTCTCTGGCTGCTGGAGCAGGCGGCGGCGGGCCATCCCGTGCTGGGGGCGGCCCCCTGGCTGGCCTTCCTCCTGGAGCTGGAACGCTGCGAGGCCGGCCACGCCCTCAGCTACCGCGGGCTCGCAGAGGAGCGCTTCGGAGCCCAGGCCCGCGAGCGCCTGGACTGGTGGCTGGACCGGGAGGCGGAGGTGGTCCGCGCCCTCCCCTGGCGCTCGGTGGTGCACTGACGTCCTTGAGGTCCACTGAGCCTGGAGGTTGGCTCCGGGTAGGTCAGTTCGTGGCATCCTGGGACATTCCACCGAGGCATCCCATGTCCTCCCTCCCCGATCACGGACTCAAGGAAATGACACCGGTCTTCGGCCCGGAGGTCCTGGGCGCCTGCAAGGGCGGCAGCTTCCACGAGGCCCTGGAATGCCTGAGCCAGAGCGGGGACCTGAAGGCCCGGCTCCTGCTGGCGGCCCTCTCCCACTTCGCCGCCAAGGGGTACGACGGCGTGCAGGTGCGGGAGGTGGCCGAGGATGCCGGCGTGTCCAAGCCCACGCTCTACTATCACTTCGGCAGCAAGGAAGGGCTGTTCCGCCAGCTCTGCCTCGTCTCCCTGGCCAGCACGTCCGCCCGCATCGAGGCCATGGTGGCGCCCTTCCTGGAGGCGCCGGTCGAGGGCCAGAAGGCCATCGAAGAGGCCAGTCTGGCCCTCTCCCGCGCCTACCTGGACCTGCTCATGGAGAACCAGGAGTTCACGGGCTTCATCCTCCGCTCCATCGCCGTGCCCTCCCCCGACTCGGGATTCCGGGACCTGATGCCCCTGGTGGAGAAGGGCCTGAGCCCCCTGGGCCTCTTCGTGAACCATGTCTTCGGCGTCGGCCTGGAGCAGGCGCGGAAGGAGGTGCTCCTCTTCACCTCCCTGTTCGGCGCGCTGCTGGAGGAGAAGCTGCGGCATTCCGAGTACCACATCACGGATGCCGAGATCCAGTGGGCGGTGCGGCGCTGGCTGCACGGCATCCAGGGATGAGTGCGAGGATGGGCAGATCGATGACGCCGATCCGGGCCACCCTCCGGCCCCTGGACCTGGCCCAGCACCTGTTCGAGGTGGAGCTGGCGCTGCCGGCGGAGGCCGTGGCGGAGGGGGCGGTGGCCGCCCTGCCGGCCTGGACGCCGGGCTCCTACCTCGTGCGCGACTACGCGCGGTTCGTGGACCGCGTGCGGATCGTCGACGCGGGGGGCCGCGAGCGGCCCCTGGAGAAGCTGGACAAGCAGCGCTGGCGGATTCCGCCCGCCGAGGGGGGCGCGACCCTCCGCTACCGCGTCTACGGCAACGACCTCACCGTGCGCACCAACCACGTGGACGCCACGCACGCCCAGATCATCCCCGCCGCCACGTTCCTCTACCTGGAGGGCCAGCTGGCGCGGCCCGTCGAAGTCCGATTCCAGGGCTTCCCGAAGGCCTGGAAGGTGGCCACGTCCCTCCCCGAGAGCAAGGCGGGCTTCCTGGCCCGGGACTTCGACACCCTGGTGGATTCCCCCTTCGAACTGGGCACCTTCCGGACGCGCGCCTTCAAGACCGGTGGCACCGCCTTCGAGCTGGTGTTCACGGGCGCCCACAACGGGGACGAGGCCCGCATGGCCGAGGCCACCCGGAAGATCGTGGAGGCGGCCGGGGCGATCTTCGGCGGGTTCCCCTTCAAGCGGTACGTCTTCTTCCTCACCTTCGTGCCCCGGGTCCGCGGCGGCCTGGAACACCGCGACTGCACCAGCCTCATCGCGGACAGCCTGGCCTTCGACCGGCCCGAGGGCTACCACGGCCTCCACCAGCTCATCGCCCACGAGTTCTTCCATGCCTGGAACGTCAAGCGGCTGCACGATCCCGTGCTGGGGCCCTTCGACTACAGCCGCGAGAATCCCACGCGGATGCTCTGGTTCCACGAGGGTCTCACGTCCTACATGGAGCACGTGATCGTCCAGCGGGCAGGCGTGGTGCCCTGGAACCACACGGCCAGGGAACTGGCGAAGTGCTGGAGCGAGCAGGTGCAGCGGCCGGGCCGCCTGGAGCAGAGCCTGGAGGAATCCAGCTGGGACGCCTGGATCCGGTTCTACAAGCAGCATGAGTTCAGTCCCAACAGTTCCATCAGCTACTACGACAAGGGCGAGATGGTGGCCTGGCTCATGGACGCGGCCCTCCGGGAAGGGAGCCACGGCAAGGCCGGCCTTCCGGACCTCTTCGCCCTGTTGTGGAAGCGCCATGGCGAGGACGGCCTCACGGACGAGGACGTGCGTCGGGCCTACCAGGATCTGTCCGGACGGAATCCGGCGCTCTTCTGGAGCGCTTACATCTCCGGTCGGGCCGAACTGGACGGCTCGGCCCTCGTCCGCGCCTTCGGCCTTCGCATGGAGGGGAAGGCGCCCTGGGAGGCCCTTTCGGCGGAGGACCAGGGGGATCCAGCGCTTCTGCGCCGGGCCAAGGCCTGGACGGGGCTGGTACTGGCGCCGGGATCCGCCGTGACCATCCAGAACGTCCTCCCGGGCAGTCCTGCGGCCGCGGCGGGGTTGAGCTTCGGCATGGAGATCCTCGCCGTGGACGGCTGGCGCACCTCCACCCCCGCGGAAGCCCAGCGGCTTCTGGCCGACCCGGGCCCCGGGGGGCGGGTGCGCGTACTGGCCGCGGACCGGGGCCGGATCCTCGAGGTGGAGGTGCCCGTCGTGGAGAGTCCCGAGCGCACCTTCCGCCTGGTGGCCGAGACGCGGGCCAATGCGGCCCAGCGGGCGGCCTTCACCGCGGCCTACGGGCAGCCCTTCCCCCCCGCCGCCGCCCGGCGCGCAAGGTCCTCCGCTTGAGCGGCGGAGACGGCAGCCCGCGGATCGCCGCTCTCATCGCCGCCCACGATGAAGCTGCCTACATCGGGGCGGTGCTGAGGGGACTTCGGCCCTACGGCCTGCACCGCCTCCTCGTGGTGGATGACGGCTCCTCCGATGGCACCGGCACGATCGCGGCCGCGGAGGGCGCTGAAGTGCTGCGGCTGGAGCCGGGCCTGGGCGGGGGGAAGGGGCAGGTCCTGCGGGCGGGCATCGCCCATCTGAAGCCCGACGACTTCGACTTCTACCTGTTCCTGGATGGCGACGGGCAGCACGATCCAGCCGATCTCCAGCGGTTCCTGGATCACCTTGCCGTCCATCCCCGGACGGACTTCCTCATCGGCTCGCGCTTCCTGGACCGGGCCCGCATCCCCGCCCGCCGCTGGCGCACCAATGCGCTCGGCACCTGGACCCTGGGCCGCATCGCCGGCGTGAGGTGGGAGGACAGCCAGAGCGGCTTCCGCATGATCCGCAAGAAGGTCCTCGACCGGTTGGACCTCAAGGCCACGGGCTTCGCCATCGAGATGGAGATCGCCATGAAGGCCGCCGACTGGAACCTGACCTGGGCCCACATTCCCATCCAGGCCATCTACCACGGGGGCGGGAGCCATTTCCGGGGGGCGCTGGATACCTGGCTCATCGCGAAGTTCTCGCTCCGCTGCTGACGCTGGCTTCAACCCGCGCGGGCCTGGTCACCTGGCGCTGCCGCGCAGCGCCAGGCTCGGTCCCGGTGCGGGTTGACCTGGCTCATCGCGACGTTCACGCTCCGCTGCTGAAGGGACTTCACCGCGGGGGCGGGTCCGAAAGCAGCCGTGACAGGGCGCCCCGGAGGGCCGCCAGGGTGTAGGGCTTCTCCAGGATGGCCACCCTCGGATACCGGGCGGGCAGGGCGGCCTGTTCGGGTTCCCGGTAGCCGCTGGAGAGGAGGACGGGGAGATCGGGCCGCATCTCGCGGATCCGGGCGAGGGTCTCCAGTCCCGAGAGCTGGGGCATGTTCTGGTCGAGGATGACGAGTTCCACCGCGGGTTCGGAAGGCAGCCGCTCCAGCGCCTGGAGGCCGCCCTCGGCCGTCTCGACGGTCAGGCCCAGGCCCTGGAGGAGGGGCGCGACGGTGAGGCGGATGAACTCGTCGTCGTCCACGAGCAGCACGCGCAAGGGGGGGAGCGCCACGGGCGGGGCCTGGGGCCCGGGGGGTTCCTCCGGAAGGGGTTCGGCCGGCGGGAACCGGAGGTGGACCGTGGTCCCCACGCCCACCTCGCTCTGGATCTCCACGGTTCCCCCGTGGGCCTTCATGGTCCCGTAGACCGTCGCGAGTCCCAGGCCGGTGCCCTTGCCGACGGGCTTGGTGGTGAAGAAGGGATCCAGGGCGCGGGCCAGGATCTCAGGCGACATCCCGGTGCCGTTGTCCGCCACGCTCAGATCCACCCCGGCTCCGGGGAGGCTGCGGGTCCGCAGGGTGATCCTCCCCCCGCGGGGCATCGCGTCCAGGGCATTGAGGCACAGGTTGATGATCGCGTTGCTGATCTCCGAGGCCTGGCCCATCACCAGCGGAATCGGCTCTTCCAGGTCGAGCGCCCATTCGGCCTTCCGGAGGGTGGTCCGTTCCAGGATGTCGCGCTGTTCCCGCACGAGGAGGTTCAGGTCCAGCTTCTCCGCCTTCTCCATCTGCTTGCGGGCGAACTGGGTGAGCCGGCGGACGAGGTCGGCGCCCCGGGTGCAGGCGTTCCGGACCAGCCCGAAGGCGCGGGCCGCGGGATCGGATTCGGACAGCCGCTCCAACTGGAGTTCCGACAGGCTGAGGATCACCGCCAGGATGTTGTTCATGTCGTGGGCCACGCCGCCCGCGAGGTTCCCGAGGCTGTCGAGGCGCTGGAAGTGGTTCACCTCCGCCTCCAGGCGCCGACGCTCCTCCTCGGCCAGCTCCTGCTCGGAGATGTCCTGGACGGTGCCAACCGACCGGAGGGGCCTTCCGCTGGCATCGAATTGGGTCTCGCACCGCTCATGCACGTGCTTGACGCGGCCATCCGGCATCAGGAGCCGGTGGACGATGTCGTAGGGCCGCCGGTCCTCCAGGGAGGCGCGGTAGGCCTGGTCCACCCGCTCCCGGTCCTCGGGATGGACGGCCTCCAGGAAGGCCTCGTAGGAGGCGCCGAAGGCCGCCGGATCCAGTTCGAAGATGTGGTAGATCTCCTCCGACCAGGTGAGGGTGTTCTGCGTCAGGTCCAGGTCCCAGTTCCCCAGGTGGGCGATGCGCTGGGCGTCCGCCAGGCTGGCCTGGCTGGTGCGGAGGGCGCGCTCCGCCTTCAGGCGCCGGGTGACGTCGGTGACGGTGGACCGGCTGTAGAGGTAGGCCCCGTCCGGGCCCGTGATGGCCGTGGCGTTGAGCAGCACCGAAAGGATGGCGCCGTCCTTGCGGACCAGGTCGAATTCCAGATCCTGGACCCAGCCCCGGCGCCGGAATCCGGGGAACTCCTCCAGGAACAGGTGGCGGCTCGCGGGCGCCAACAGGTCGGCGAAGGTCTTCTTCCCGACGACCTCCTCGCGGGAGTACCCGAGCCAGCGGAGTTCGGTGTCGTTGATCCGGAGGATGGTGCCGTCCGGGCCCAGGGAGTGGTAGCCGCAGGGTGCGTTCTGGTAGAGATCCTCCAGTTCGAGGAGGGTCTGGTTGAGCCGGTTCTTCGCCTCCTGGCGCTCGGTGATATCGAACATGGCCACGAGGATCCGGCCGGCGCCGCCCTCCCCGGAGGGTTCCGGGAAGACATCCATCAGGGTCCACCGGGGTGGGGCGTCGGCCTCCCGCCGGAAGCCGATCACGCGGCCGTGGATGGGCTGGCGGTGGCCCATGACCTGGGCCACCGGGAACTCGGCGGCCGCGAGGGGCTGCCCATCCTCCCGGAAGAGGCTCGCGACCAGGTCCGGCAGGGTCCTCCCCTGGATCTGCTCCAGGGACAGGCCGAGGAGGGCGAGGGCGGCGGGGTTCCCGTACTCGAGGGTCCCCTCCGGCCGGTGGGTCAGCACGGCCACGGTGAGGTGCTCCATTAGGTCGTGGAGGAACCGCTCCCGGCCTTGCAGGTCGCGGACCCGGTGGTCCAGCTCCCGGGTGAGCCGGTCGAAGGCCCGGCCCAGTTCGCTGAGTTCGTCCCGGCGCGAGGGGACGGAGAGGCGATTCGGATCCGTCTCCCGGGCCAGGGCCACCAGCCGGTCGAGTCCGCCCGAGAGGCGCCGGGAGACGAGGAGGGAGGCCAGGGCCCCCAGCACGAGGGCCAGGGCCGTGAAGATGGCCCCATCCCGCAGGATGCCCCGGAGACTCGCGGCCATGGCCTCCTGGCCGAGCCCGACACGCACCCATCCCACCACCTTCCCCTGGGCCAGGACGGGGGTGCCCACGTCGATGAGCCGGTCCGTGCGGAGGAGGGTGACCGGCTGGACGGGGCCCGCCAGGAAGGCGCGGCTGGCCCCGTCCGCCAGGTACTGGCCCACGAGGGCCGGATCCGTGTGCGCGAGCACCCGGCCTTCCGGTGTCAGGATCATGGCGTAGCGGAGATCGGGGTAGGCCGCCAGCGGCTGGAGCAGATCCTGCATGCCCTGGATGTCCGATTCCAGGAGTTCGGAAAGGTTGCTGGCCGCCAGGGCCCGGGCGAGGACCCTGGCCCGGTCCTCGCTCTGCCGGAGCAGGTCCGTCCGCTGCCGCAGGGTGACATGGGTGACGAACAGCACCATGGCCGTGGCGAGGGACAGGATCATGCCGGCGAGGAGCCGGTGCCGGAAGGCGCGGGGCCAGATCCACCGCAGCCACGGGGGGAGGGGGCCGGGGCGTGTCACCTGGGCTCCCAGCCGTCCAGGGGGTGGACCTGCGCGGTGAAGCGCTTCATGAAGGCCTGGACCGGCGCGTAGGTGGCCGCGGTGGCCGGCTCGAACCGGGACAGGGGGATCCGGGCCAGCAGGCGCCGCCCCTCGGGGTCCCGGTGAAGGGAGAGGAGGGCCCGCTCGACCCGGCGCGCCACGTCCTCCGGGACATCGTCCCTCACGACCAGCCCATTGTTGGGGAGGGTCCCTGTCCGCCATTTGACGGTGAGCATGGCCGCCTCCCGGGGGTGCTCCTGGACGAACCTGAGCCAGGGCACGGGCCAGGTCGCGCCTGCGTCCGTGAGCCTCAGGTAGACGTTCATGATCACGGATTCCTGGGTTCCGACATAGACGCTCAGGGTGTCCCGGGTGACATCCAGGCCATGGGCCTGGAGGTAGTACTGGGGCATCAGGGTGGCCGCGAGGGCCGTCGGGGCCGGATAGCTGATGGCCTTGCCCTTCAGGTCCCGGATCGATTCGATGCCGCTGTCGCGCCGCACCAGGATGATCCCCCGGAAGTGCTGATCGTCGCCCATCTTGCCGAAGATGCGGTACCCGGAGGCCTGGCTCAGGAGCGTCTGGTAGGGGTTGGGCAGGGCGAAGTGGACCTTGCGGGCGGCCAGCTTCCCCTCGAAGGCGTGGTAGTCCATCGAGGCCTCGAGCCGGATCCGGAGGTCCGGGCATTCGGCGCGGATCCGGTCGATGATCGGTTCGTAGACATCGAACAGGCGCACCGGGTTGTGGAGCGGATGCACCGCGAACACATATTCCGTCCGCGGATCCACCGGATTCCGGGTGTACCGGGGCCCGCCCTCCCCCTGTCCAGTGGAGGAACAGGCCACCGCCAAGCCGGCCAGCAGGCCGATGATCAGGTGGAGCAGGGGTTTCGGGTGACCCATGCCAGGCCCCTTCGGAGGGGAACCCGCCCATGATAGGGTCCGGAATCCTTCCGGACCATGCGCTCCGGTCCGGGATGGCCCCGCCCTCCGGGTTGCTGCTAGCGTCTCCCCATGGTTAATCCATTGGATTGGGACCTCGGCAACGTGCCGCCGGGCATTGCGTGGGGTGGCGTGGACGAGGCCGGACGCGGGGCCTGGGCGGGACCCGTGGTGGCGGCCTGCGCGGTGCTGGACGGGGATGCGGTCCACAAGTGGGGCCATGTACTCCGCTCGGTCCGGGACAGCAAGCAGCTTCCGCCGGACCGCCGCGAAGTCCTGGCCCGGGAGCTGAAATCGGTGCTGGTGGCCTGGGCCGTAGCCGAGATGGACGCCCTGGCCATCGACCGGGAGAACATCCTGGAGGCCACTCTGATGGCCATGCGCCAGGCGGTGTCCGATCTGCCGATCCGTCCCCGCCTCCTCCTGGTGGATGGGAACCGGGCTCCCCGCACGGGCCTTCCCGAGCGCCTGGTGGTGGATGGCGATGCGGTGAGCTGCGCCATCGGCGCAGCCAGCATCCTGGCCAAGGCCCATCGGGACGCGCTGATGGTGGGCCTGGAGGAGCAGCATCCCGGCTACGGCTTCGCCCAGCACAAGGGCTACGGCACCGCCCTCCACCGCGCCCGCATCCGGGAACTGGGCGTCTCGCCCATCCACCGCATCAGCTATGCGCCCGTGGCGGCGCTGCAGACCGTGGACGAGGATCTGCGGGACAGGCTGCGCCACAGCCTGGAGGCCTGCCGCACCGTCGCGGAGCTGCAGGCCTGGGTGGCCGCCGCCCTACGGCCGGCCTATGGCCACCTGAAGCTGGTATGGGTGGAGACCCTCCGCCGTCGGTACGCCGAGCGCCTGGCTCAGCTGGCGGCGTCCGAGGGGCTGGAATGAAGGTCATGGAGGTGGCCCTCGCGATCATCTGGCGGGGGGGGCGCCTTTTCCTGCAGCGGCGGGATCCGGCCGGTCCGGTGCTGCCCGGCCGGTGGGAGTTCCCCGGCGGGAAGGTGGAGGCCGGCGAGACGCCCGCGGAGACCCTGCGGCGCGAGCTCCTGGAGGAGGTGGCCCTGGCGCCGGAGGACCTCCGCGCACTGTCCGTGGTCGAGCACGCCTATCCGGACCGCCGGGTCCGCCTGCACCCCTTCCAGATGCGGGCCACGGACGGGCTCCACACGGCCCTGGCCTGGGGCTGGTTCACGCCGGAGGAGGCCCTGCGGCTGCCGGTGCCCGATGCGAATCATGCGCTGATTCGTGGCTTGCGGGCTCCGGCGGGGGACGACCCGGAATGATCTGATAGTCTGATCCGGCCCCAAGGCCCGGAGATGTCATGACGCGTGCCCTGTTTCGGACCCTCTTCTGCGCCCTTGCCGCCCTCGCCGGGCTGGGCCTTTCCGCCCAGCAGACGGAGGTGGTGCTGAGCGCCACCAGCGGGTCGAAGCTGGTGCTGGCGGTGGCACCGCCGAAGCTCACGGGCCTCGACGAGGCCACCGTCGCCAGGGATTTCACCGGCGTGCTCCAGCGCGACCTGGACGAGACCGGGGTGTTCGGGCTGCTGACGGAGAAACTGCCGACGGCCACGGACCCATCCAGCTACAAGGCCTGGAAGGAGGCCGGCGCCCAGTGGCTGCTGGTCACCCGGCTCACGAAATCCGCGAGCGGCGAGATCCAGCTCGAGGCCAGCGCCATCGACACCAATGCCGAGAAAGCCGTGTTCACGAAGCCCTACAAGGCCGACCGGCTCGTGCCCCTGCGGCGGCTGGCCCATGCCCTCTCGGATGACCTCGTCTTCCAGCTCACGGGCGTGCGGGGCGTTGCCTCCAGCCGCATCGTCTTCGTCCGCCAGCTCTCCCCCGGCGTGAAGGAGATCTTCCAGGTGGACCGGGATGGGGCGAACCTCCTCCAGCTCACCCGGAACGGGAGCCTCTCCCTGTCCCCCAGCGTGGCCTCCGACGGCCGCCTGGCCTACGTGACCTACAAAGGCGGGGCCCCCGCGATCTGGGGCCAGCGCACGGTGGGCGGGGCCCAGGTGAAGCTCTATGAGGCGGCGGGCGGGGGGATGGTCTCGAGTCCCGCCTGGTCCCCCGATGGCAAGCGCCTGGCATTCGTGCAGGGCGACCGCCGCGGCAACACGGACATCATGGTGCTGGACCCGGCCAGCGGCCACGTGCGGCGGCTGACGGACGGATCCGGCATCAACACCGAGCCCAGCTGGAATCCCGATGGCACCCAGATGGCCTTCACGTCGGACCGTGAAGGCGGCCCCCAGGTCTTCCTCATGCAGAGCGATGGGTCCAACCTCCGGCGCCTCACGAGCGAGGGAACCTACAACGCCAGTCCCGCATGGAGTCCCAATGGGGCGATGATCGCCTATGTCTCGCGTTTTGAGGGGAAGTTCGATCTTTTCATCTACAAATTAGGCGAAGGAAAGGCCTATCAGATCACCACCGGCGTAAACACTTCGGAATCCCCCGCTTGGTCGCCTGATGAACGCAGACTGGTGTTCACCAGCAACCGGTTCGGATCCATGCAGCTCTTCACCACCGACCTCTCGGGTCGGCAGGTGGTGCGGCTTTCGGATCTGTCGAACTGCCAGAGCCCCGCGTGGACCCGGGCCCGCTGATAATTTTTTTCCAAAATTCTTTCTCTGCTATTTTTCAAGTTGCTACCCTCATACACCGGAGGAAACACCATGCGCCCTTCCCGTCTCATCCCGATCGCCACGCTGGCCCTGCTCATGGGCACGGTCGCCTGCCAGAAGCCGGCTCCCGCCCCCACGGGCCCGTCCCAGGCAGAGCTCGACGCGGCTAAGAAGGCTGCTGACGAGGAAGCCGCCCGCAAGGCCGCCGCCGAGGAGGCCGCCCGCAAGGCCGCCGCCGAGGCCGCCGCCAAGAAGGCCGCCGAGGAGGCCGCTGCCAAGAAGGCCGCCGAGGAGGCCGCTGCCGCCGCCTTCCAGGCCGCTGCGAACAAGGCCCTCGTGAACATCCACTTCGACTTCGACAAGTCCGACATCAAGGAAGGCGATCGCGCCCTCCTGCAGGGCATCGCGGACTTCATGAAGGCCTATCCCCAGGCCAAGGTCGAGATCCAGGGCCACTGCGACGAGCGGGGCACCAACGAGTACAACCTGGCGCTCGGCAACCGCCGCGCCGCCGCCGCGCTCTCCTACCTGAAGACCCTGGGCGTGGACGAGGCCCGTTTCACCACCATCAGCTTCGGCAAGGAGAAGCCCCTCTGCACCGAGGCCAAGGAGGCCTGCTGGAGCCAGAACCGCCGCGACGAGTTCCACCTCAAGTAGCGCGCGTTCCATCCGGTCAAAGCGGGGACTTCGGTCCCCGCTTTTTCGTCTAGGATGGAACCACGATGATCCAGGAGCCGCTCATGCCGATCCTCCGCAGGCTGTCCCTTCCGGTCCTGGCCCTCGCGGCCGTCCTGTCCGTGGGTTGCAACTCCGAGGACCAGCTCCGCCGGGTGGAGCAGGAAGTGGGCGACCTGAAGCTGGAAGTCTTCAAACTGCGGCAGCAGGTGGAGGACGGCAACAAGCTGGCTGCCACCGAGCACAAGTCGGCCGAGGAGGCCCGGGACCAGGACCGCCGGTTCCAGGCCGACCTCCAGGAGAACTTGCGCCAGCTCAAGGACACCACCCGGGTCCTGAACAACCGCATGGGGGACATGCGCCGCTCCAGCGGGCGCCCCATCGTCATCGAGACGCCCGGCGAGTCGCCCGCCGCCGCGGTCCAGGCCGCCGAGGACGAGCGGGCCTTCAACGCCGCCGTGCTGGACTACAACCGGGGGAACTACTCCCTGGCGGCCGAGGGACTGAAGCTCTTCCTGAAGAACTACCCCCAGAGCGCCAAGCGCCCGGATGCCCTGTTCTTCCTGGGGCTCTGCTTCTACAACCAGAAGATGTTCGACCAGGCCCAGAGCTCGTTCGAGCGGATCATCAAGGACCACGCCGCTTCCCCGCAGTTCCTTCCCGCAAAGCTCAAGCGCGGCCAGTGCCTGCTGAAGCAGGGCCTAAAGCCCGCGGCGGCCAAGGCCTTCAAGGAGCTGGTGGACGGGTTCCCGGATACCCCGGAGGCCCGCACCGCGCAGCAGGAACTGAGCGACCTTGGCCTCTGATCCCGAACGCTGGCGGGTCCCCGTCCGCGTGGATTTCGCAGGGGGCACGCTCGACCTCTGGCCCATCTACGCCCTGCTGGACGGCTGCGTCACCGTCAATGCGGCCGTGGACCTCTGGATCGGGATCGACATCCGGCGCGAGGGGACTGGACACCGGCTGGTGAGCCGGGACCTGGCCCTGGATCTCCGGTTCGGCCGTTGGCCGTCCAGTCCCCCGGAGGGCCTGGGCTGGGTATGGCGCGTGCTGGACACAGTGGGCCCGCCGGCGGAGGTGGCCATCCAAAGCCCCGTGCCGAAGGGCTCGGGCCTGGGCGTCTCCTCCTGCCTGGGCGTGGGCCTGCTGGGCAGCGCGCTCGACCTGGCGGCCGGCGAGGAACTGGCCGCCCGCGTGCCGCTGCTCCGCCACCTCGAATCGGGGGAACTGCAGACGCCCGCGGGTTGGCAGGACTACTACCCCGCCGCCCTGGGCGGAGCCCTGGCCCTGCACTGGGACGGCCCGGATCCGCGCTGGGAGCGCCTGGAACCCCATCCGGACCTGATGGCGCGGCTGGTGGTCTTCTACACGGGGCAGCCCCATCATTCGGGTCTCACCAACTGGGAGGCCTACAAGCGGTTCATCGAGCGGGACGGGCAGACCCGACAGTCCCTGTCCGACATCCGGGACATCGCCCGGGAGATGGCCGTGGCCCTTCCCGCCGACCCCGCCGCGGTGGCGGAGCTCCTTGAGCGCGAGGGCTGCGCCCGCACGCGGATGTCCCCGGCCGTGGAGACGGACGCCATGCGGGCCGTGCGGGATCGCGGGCACCGCGAGGGCTGGTACGCGGGGATGAAACCCTGCGGGGCGGGGGGCGGCGGCTGCTGTCTCCTGGTCGTGAAGGAAGGACGCCGCGAGGAGGCCGAGGCCGCCCTGCGGGCCATGGACCTGCCGCCCCTGGACCTGCGGATCACGCCGAAGGGGCTCCACCGGCTCTGAACGGAGCCAGCAGCACCTGCGGATCGGGCGCCTCCAGGGGGACCTCTCCGGGGGTCTGGAGCAGGTCCCGCAGGCGCTGGTCCCGTTTTCCCATGGGGAGCGCGGCCAGTCCGGTCCTCGGCATCCAGCGCAGCCCGGAGGCCTCCTGGAAGCCCCCCGCCACCTGGAGGTGCAGGGGATTCACCCCTTCCCGCCGATGGGTGTAGATCTGGGTCCAGCCCGGCCAGGCCCGCAGGCCCGGCACCGGCCGGCCGGCCGCGGCCCCCGGGGCGACCTCCAGGCTGGGCCAGCGCCAGAGGCCCGCCAGAAGCCCGCGGACGGCGGGCGGGTGGAGCAGGAAGCGGTCCTCCGCCTCCACGGCCAGCAGCCACAGCTCGACCGAGCGGACCTGGGCCCGGCGGGTGGGCGGCGGGATCTCCGCCACGCGGCCCGCGGCGCGGGCGCCGCAGCGATCCACCAGCGGGCAGCGGTCGCAGGCCGGCTGGGGCGCGCAGACGGTGGCGCCCAGTTCCATGAGGGCCTGGGTCAGGCGGGAGGGGCCCTGGGCCGCCAAAGCCGGGGTCAGCCAGGCGCGCAGGTCGGCCGCGCGCGCCTTGGGATCGCCGTCGAGCTCCAGCAGCCGGGCCAGCACGCGGAAGGCGTTGCCGTCGAGGGCGGGCGTGGACCACTGGAAGGCGATGGCACCCACGGCCGCGGCCGTGTAGGGGCCCAGGCCCGGGAGCTCCGCCAGGCCCCCGAGATCGGCGGGCCAGCCCTCTGCGGCCACCGCGCCCGCGGCGGCCTTGAGGAACCTGGCACGGCGGTAGTAGCCCAGGCCCTCCCAGGCCTTGTGCACCGCGTCCTCTTCCGCCATGGCAAGCGCCGCCGGCGTGGGGAAGGCGGCCATCCAGCGCCGGAAGTAGGGGATCACCGTGGCCACCTGGGTCTGCTGGAGCATCAGCTCGGAGACCAGCACGGCGTAGGGATCGGGGTGCGGCGCATCCAGGTCCGCCGCGCGCCAGGGCAGGTCGCGCCGCGACCGGTCGAACCAGGGAGCCAGGGGCGCGAGGAACTCAGGGGCGGGGAACCAGGGCATGCTCCGACCCTAGCATCGCTGGTCCGTTGAACACCGGGTTGGAATACAATCCATTCTTTTTCATGGGGAGTGATTGAAGGTGAACCTCTTTGGATCCGTTCGTGTGTGGACCATCCTGGGTGTGTTCGCGCTCCTGGGCCTGCAGGCGGGATGCGGCTCGGGGACCGCGGAAGCGCCACCCCCCGCGACCCTGCGGCTGAGGCCTTCCCAGGCCGATCTCAAGGTGGGTGGCTCGCTGCAGGTCCGGGCTGAGGATGGCCAAGGCAACCCGGTCAGGGCCGCCTTTTCGGTGGTGGAGGCCCAGGGGGGCGCCGTGGACGCCTCCGGCCGCTACGTGGCGCCCCTTTCGGCGGGGACGTTCCATCTCCGGGCCACCAGCGACACAGGCGCGGTGGCCGAGGCGGCGGTGGCCGTGTCCGCCTACCAGGGCGAACTGCGGCTGGCCTCGTCCTCCCTCTACACACGCGTGGACCACAGCGCCTCCCTGCTGCCCGACGGAAGCGTGCTGCTGGCTGGCGGCGTGGAGAGCAGCCTCCTGGAGCGGTTCCTTCCGGCCACGGGGGCCTTTGTCCTGGCCGGGGATCTGGGGTCCAAGCGTTGGGCCCACCAGGCGACGGAGCTTCCGGATGGAAGCGTGCTGCTCACGGGAGGGCTCGGTGCCCCCGGGGTGCATGCCACGGCCCAGGTGTACGATCCGGCCTCGGGCGTGCATGCGGCTGGGTCGATGATCGGCGCACGGATGCTCCATGCCGCGGCGGCACTTGCGGATGGGCGCGTGCTGGTGTCGGGGGGACTGCCGGCGGCCAGTTCCGACACCTATGCAACCGCCAGCGCGGAACTCTTCGATCCTGCGACGGGACGATTCCTGGCCGCCGGCACGATGGGCGTGCCGCGCACCGGCCACACGGCCACACGGCTTGCGGACGGGAGGATCCTCATCTGCGGGGGGCGCGACAGCACCTGTGTGCTGGGATGCCCCCAGCGTGTCTGGTCCAGCGCCGAGTGCTTCGATCCCCGGACCGGCGCCTTCTCGGCGGTGGGGGACATGGCCCAGGCCCGCTATGGGCATACTGCGGTGCTGCTACCGGACGGCCGTGTGCTCGTCGCCGGCGGCACCACGCCGGACCTCCCGGACACGGATGTCTCCGACTCCATGGAGATCTTCGATCCGGCCACGGGGCGGTTCTCCCCGGCGGGCAGCCTGCTTCGGCCGCGGAGCCACCACACCGCCACCCTGCTGACGGACGGCCAGATCCTGTTCGCCGGGGGGAGGACGGTCGGGGAGGGGACCCTGGCCTCCGCCACCCTCGAGGTGCTCGATCTCGGGCGGGCCCAGAGCCGCCTGGTGACGTCCGCCTGGACCACCCGGTACCGCCACACCGCGGTCCGGCTGCATTCGGGAGAGGTGATCCTCGCGGGGGGAACGGAGGGCGGTGCCGGCATCAAGCTCACCGAGGCGTTCCGGTAGGACTTCTCCGGACCCAGAACGAAAACGAGCGCCCTTCGGCGCTCGTTCGTTTGCTGGTGCCCGCGAGCAGACTCGAACTGCTACGGCTTGTGGCCACCACCCCCTCAAGATGGCGTGTCTACCAATTTCACCACGCGGGCACGTGGAAGGACCAGTTTACCTGAAGGGCCGGGATGGTCAATGCCCGGAATCGGCGCGAGGGGCGCCGGTCCTACTTCTTGGCGGGCGCCTGGGGCGCAGCCGGTGCAGGGACCGCGGGCGCGGGGGCCGGCACCGCAGGGGTCTGGATGGCGGGCTGATCGGGAGTCTTGTCGAGCACCGAGCGGTTCTGCCTGACGACGAGGATCTCGATGATGAGCGTGGTGCCCAGGAAGGCCGCGGCCAGCCAGTAGGTGGCCTTGGAGAGGAACGGCGTGGCGCCCTGGGCGCCGAAGGCGGAGTTGGCGCCGCCGCCGCCGAAGGACGCGCCGAGGCCGCCGCCCTTGGTGCCGGGCTGGAGCAGGATGGTGCCCACCAGCAGCACGCCGAAGATGATCAGGATGGTGAGGGCGAGGCCGTTCATGGATGCTCCGAACCACCTAGTCTGCCATGGGTGGGTTCCTACATCCAGAGCCCGGTGGCCGTGGGGATCTGCAGGGCCCGGTGGACGCCCTGGGCCTGCTCCACCAGCCGTACGAAGTCGGAGGGAAGCAGCGCCTGCGGCCCGTCGCTTAGGGCCTTCTCGGGGTGGCAGTGGGTTTCGACCAGCAGTCCGTCCGCGCCTGCGGCCACGCCTGCCAACGCGCAGGGGATGACCAGGTCCCGCCGCCCCGTGGCGTGGCTGGGATCCACCATGACCGGCAGGTGGGTGAGGGCCTTGGCGGCGGGGACCACACTGACATCCAGCGTGTTGCGGGCATGGTCGGACCAGGTGCGGATGCCCCGCTCGCAGAGCACGACGTTGCGGTTGCCCTCGCCCAGCACGTATTCCGCGGCGTAGAGCCATTCGTCCAGGGTGGCGGAGGGGCCCCGCTTCAGGAGGACAGGTTTCCCGGCCCGGCCCGCCCGGCGCAGGAGGGCGAAGTTCTGCATGTTCCGCGCCCCGATCTGGATCATGTCCGCGCTGCGCTCCACGTCGTCGAAGGTCTCGACTTCCGTCGCCTCGGTGACGATGCCCAGCCCGAATTCCGCGCGGGCCTCCTCCAGCAGCCGAAGGCCCTCCAGTCCGAGGCCCTGGAAGGCGTAGGGGCTGGTGCGGGGTTTGAAGGCGCCGGCGCGGAGCAGTTTCACGCCGGCCTCGGCCACATACCGGGCCACGGTGAAGAGCTGTTCGCGGGTTTCCACGCCGCAGGGACCGGCCACCAGCACAAGCTTTGGGCCGCCGATGCCGATGCCCCGGACGTCCACCACCGTGCGGCCCGTGGCCGAATCGGCGCTGGCCAGCTTGAAGGGGCTGGTGATGGGCACCACCCGCCGCACGCCGGCCATGGGCTCGATGCGATCGGGCTTGAGGGCCTGCGAGGCGTGGGGCGCCACGATGCTGAGGGCCTCGGGGGCCTGGTTCACCTGGCAGCGGATGCCCGAGGCCTCCAGCAGGGCGAGCACCTCCCGGACCTGGTCGGGGGTGGCGGAGGGTTCCATAAGAATGAGCATCGGGCCTCGCAGGATCCCCATTCTATCCGCCCAGTTCCCGTGCCTGGACAGGGGCGGGGGGACGGCACCACACTGGGGCGCGGAGGTCCGCCATGCGCCGCGCATCCTGGCTGTTCCTTGTCCCACTCCTCTTCGCCTTCGGCTGCCGCCGGCCGGATGTGGAGGGATTCCTGCGCCAGCCCCCGCCAGTGACCGTGGCCGTGACCATGCCGCCGGATGTGCCGGAGCGGGAGGCCTACCGGAAGGAGTTCGCCGCGGCCCTGAGGGCCCGGCTGGCCACGCGCCTGGTGGTGGTGCCCGAAGGGGTGACGCCTCCGGCGGGCGCGGCCCAGCTCCTGGTGGACATCCGTGACCTGGCCCCCTCGCCCGGTTCGCCTCGTCCGGCGCTGGTGGGCGCCACCACGGGCGTGGCGGTGGGGCTTCTCAGCGCCGCCGCGGGCAATCGGGAGGGCGCCTTCTTCGATGGCCTCTTCTGGGGCCTGTGGGCCGGCAGCAACGCCGCCGCCGAGCGGGATCGGACCGATGAGCGCCTGGGGTACCGGCCCAGCCGGGTCAGCGCCCAGGTCCGGCTCATGCGGCCCGGTGATCCCGAGCCCCTCTGGGTGACCAGCGTGGATCCCTATGAGGTGGTGGAATCCATGGATCCCCTGCCGCCGGGCTCGAGGGACGACGTGGACCGCATCCGCGAGGAGGAGGCCAAGGGTTTCGCCCGGGTCGTGGTGCGCAGGCTCTCGGAGGATTTCCACATGATGGCGGTGAGCGAGCAGCGCTTCTACCAGCCGCCCGCGCCGAAGCCCGCCACCCCGGAACCCGCCCCCGAGCCCAAGAAGGACTGATGGAAGCCCGAGCGATCCGCTGTTCAGCCTGCGGGGCCTCGGTTCCCGCCGATGCGCCCCAGTGTCCCTACTGCAAGGCCCAACTCGCCACCGTGGCCTGCCCGGCCTGTTTCGCACTGGTGCCCCTGTCGGCCAGCCATTGCCCCGCCTGCGGCATCGCCATCCGGCCCCGGGAGGCCGGAACGCCGGATGGCGCGCCCTGTCCGGCCTGCGCCAAACCCTTGGGCCGGGCCAGGGTGGGGGAGCTGGAGGTCCAGGAATGCCTGGTTTGCGGCGGCCTCTGGCTGGAGCGCGAGGCCTTCGAAGGGCTGGCCGCCAGCCGGGAGGGGCAGGGGGCCGTGCTGGGCGCCCTGCCGGGACAGGCCCCGAAGGCGGGAACTTTCGAAGCGGTGGCGGCGGTCCAGTACCGGCCCTGCCCCCGTTGCGCCCAGCGCATGAACCGCGTGAACTACGCCAAGCGTTCGGGCGTGGTGCTGGATGTCTGCAAGGACCACGGCCTCTGGTTCGACCGGGAAGAACTGCGGCGGGTGCTCGTCTTCATCCGGGAAGGGGGCCTCGATCGGTCCCGGGAGCGGGACCTGGAGGAGCTGAAGGAGGCCCAGCGGGCGGCCACGCGGTCACCGGCCTCCGGTGATTCCTTCGGCCTGGGGCTCGACGGGCCGCCGCCCTCCACCTGGGTCACCGGCCCGAGCCTGACGGGCCTCCTCCTGGGGGCCGCCCGCCACTTGCTGGACCGGGACTAGGGTCCCTAGCCGGCCTGCTTCGCCAGTTCCGCGAACTTGGCGGGATCCAGGCTGGCCCCGCCCACCAGGCCGCCGGCCACCTCGGGGATGCCCAGCAGCTCGGGGAAGTTCTCGGGGGTGACACTGCCCCCGTAGAGGATGGGGGCCTGGTAGTCGCCCCGGTCCATGAAAAGGTCCAGCTTGGCGCGGATGAAGGCATGGGCCTCGCGCACCTGCTCCGCCTCGGCCCGGAGTCCCGTCCCGATGGCCCAGACGGGTTCGTACGCCACCCACAGGGGGCCCGGACCGGTCTCGGCGAGGATGGACAGTTGCTGTCCAAGAACCTCCAGCGTGAAGCCGGCCTGGCGCTCCGTCAGCGTCTCGCCCACGCAGAGCAGGGGCAGCAGGTTCCACTCCCGGGCGGCCTTCACCTTCTTCACCAGGGCGGCGTCGGTCTCGCCGAAGAGCTGGCGCCGCTCGCTGTGGCCCAGGATCACGCCCGCGCAGCCCGCGTCCTGGAGCTGGGCCATGGAGACTTCGCCGGTGAAGGCGCCCTTGGCCTCGGCATGCCCGTTCTGGGCGAAGACCCGCACGCCGTGGGCGCGGACCGCATCCCCCACCTGGCGGAGGAGGGGGAAGGGCGGGGCGATGCCCACGGCCACGCCCTGGATCGCCTGGTGGCGGGCCAGGAAGGCTTCGCAGAAGGCCGTGGCCTCCCCGGCGAGCAGATTCATCTTCCAGTTGGCGACGACGCAGCGCATGGGATCTCCGGGGTGGGGCGGAACCGGCGGCGGGGCCGGGACGCGGCCAGTGCGGGGGAAGAAGTAGAGGCTATCAGCGTTCCGGCAACCGGGCATACACCGCAGGTGTCCTGCCCAGGAAGGTCCGGAACGCCTTGATGAAGTGGGCCTGGTCGAAGAATCCGAGCGCCAGGGCCAGGGCGGGCAGGTCCACGGGCTCGCCCGCCTCCAGGCGTTCCATGGCCTCGTGCAGGCGGGACCGGAGGATCACCCATTTGGGGCTCACGCCCACGTAGTCGCGGAAGAGCCGCTGCAGCGACCTCAGGCCCATCCCGGCCTCGCGGGCCACACCTTCGGCCTGGGTCAGCTCCCGGTCTTCCAGGGTGCGGGCCACGAGGTTCCGCGCCCGTTCCGCCTTGGGGTCGGGCCGGGGGAGCCGCTCCAGGAGGAAGGCCTCCGCCAGGTCCACCGCCGCCGCATCCTCGATGCAGCCGAGAACGGCGGCCTCCAGGGCCTCTCCATCCGCGCCGAAGGCCTCCTGGAGGGGAACCACCCGGTCCGTGAGCTCATGCACGGAGCGCCCCCAGAAGGGCCGGAAGCAGCCCGGGCGGAACTTCACGCCGAACACCCGGCCACGGCCCTCCAGGGTGCGCACGAACCGTCCGGACTGGACGCCGGCGAGGCCGGAGCGTCCCGCTTCGACCACCAGATGCACCGACGGGTGGGGAAGGGTCTCCCGGGTCACCGGCGGAAGGCCGCGCAGATCCCAGCTCACCGTCCAGAAATGTTCGACCAGGCCGGCGGGCGGACCCTCCGCCAGGAAGCGGCCGGCCGGGGCCTCGCGGCGCATGGCGGCACCGCCCACCACCCCCCGGGGTCTCCATTCGACGGGTTTGGCCATGCCTCACTCCCACGCGGATCCTTGACGCGTTTCTACAATACCGGTTCGCCCCCAGGCCCGATCCTGGGTCCAGCCTGATCCCCGGAAGGAGCGCCCATGGACCTCCCCCACAGCCCCCGTCCCTTGCTCTCCCTGGCGGCCTGCCTGGCGTTGGCCGCGATCCCGCCGGCCCGGATGGCCGCTTCCGCCACCACCCCCCTGAATAAGGAGGCCCGCATGACGGCCCTCGCGAAAGGTTCCTTCGACGTGACCCTGACGCCCCTCCCCCAGGCGGCCCAACCCGGCGGGTGGGCGCCCGGCCGGATGGCCCTCGAGAAGCGGTTCCACGGGGACCTGGACGCGACCAGTCAGGGCGAGATGCTGACGGCCATGACGGCGGTAAAGGGCTCGGCGGGCTATACGGCGATCGAACAGGTGGTGGGGACCCTTCACGGCCTGCGGGGCACCTTTCTGCTGCAGCACAGCGCCGTGATGTCGCATGGCGTGCCCGGCGACTGGACCGTGCAGGTGGTCCCGGATTCCGGCACCGGCGAGCTGAAGGGCCTGGCCGGGCGGATGACCATCACCCTCACGGATGGCCAGCATGCCTACGCGCTGGACTACTCCCTGCCGGAGGCCCCCTGAGGAAGTGGGCTCCGGCCCGTCAGCGCTGGAGGGCGGCGACGCCGGGCAGCTCAAGGCCGCTGAGGAACTCGAGGCTGGCTCCGCCGCCGGTGGAGACGTGGGACATGCGGGGGCCCACGCCGGCCTTGTTCACGGCCGCCACGCTGTCGCCGCCGCCCACCAGCACGAAGGCGCCCCTGTCTGCCGCATCGGCCAGCTCCTCGGCCATGCTCAGGGTCCCGCTGGCGAAGGAGGCCATCTCGAAGACGCCCATGGGTCCGTTCCAGAGCAGGGTCTTCGCCTCGCGGATCTCCGTCGCGTAGGTGGCCACGGTCTCGGGGCCGATGTCCAGCGCCAGATGGTCCGCGGGGACGTTCTGGTCCTGGGTGATGGCGCAGTCCGCGTCCTCCTTGAACTCCGCCGCCACGACATGGTCCAGGGGCAGCATGAGGCGCGTCCCCTTGGCCTGGGCCTGCTTCAGGAGGTCGAGGGCCAGGTCCAGCTTGTCCTCCTCGCAGAGGCTCTTGCCGATCTGGAACCCCTGGGCCCTGAGGAAGGTGTAGCTCATGGCCCCGCCGATGAGGATGGCGTCGGCCTTGCCGAGGAAGTTCTGGATGAGCTCGATCTTGTCGCTCACCTTGGCGCCGCCGAAGATCACCACCAGCGGCTTGTCGGGATGCTCCGTCACCTTCGCCAGGGCCTTCAGCTCCTTCTCCATGAGGAAGCCCGCGGCCACGCGGTCCTTGGGGAAATGCGCCACCATTCCGCTCACGGAGGCGTGGGCGCGGTGGGCGGCGCCGAAGGCGTCGTTCACGTAGGTGTCGGCCAGCTTCGCGAGGCTGGCGGCGAAATCCTCCTTGTTCTTCGTCTCGCCCTTCTCGAAGCGCAGGTTCTCGAGGAGCAGCACCTGGCCGGGTTTCAGGCTGGCGGCCTCGGCCTCCACGGCCGCGCCGTTTACGTAGCTGGCCAGGCGGCAATCGATCCCCTGCTCCTTCAACCAGGCGGCCACCGGCGCGGCGCTGTAGGCCGCCTCGAAGCCCTTGCCCTCGGGACGGCCCAGGTGGGAGGCCAGCACCACGGAGGCGCCACCTTCCAGCAGGTGCTTCAGGGTGGGCAGGGTCTCGCGGATGCGGGTCGCGTCTGTGATGCGGCCCTCCTTGAGAGGCACATTCAGGTCCGCCCTCAGGAACACCCGGTGTCCCTTGACGTTGAGATCCCGCACCGACTGGAAGCCCATGACTGCTCCTTGCATGTGGAAAGGTCCATTGTGGCGGAAGGCGTGGCTGTCAGCCATCCGCAGTCGGGCTTTGACCGGGCTACCACGCTTTCTCGAAGATCCCGATCCAGCGCGGGCTGTCCTCCTCGAAGGCCTCTCCGGCATAGGTCCCCATGACGCGGCGGAGGCGCAGGCCGGCCCGGACGGCCATCTCCTGGAGCTCCTCGGGGCGGTAGAGGCGCACGCTCTCCAGGACCTGGCGCTCCTCGCCGGTCGTCACCCGGGTCAGGGTCATCCGCTTGACCAGGCGATCCCCTTCCAGGGCCCGCCGGCTCTCGGCCTTCACCCCCCCCCGGAGGACGGTGTCCTCGGGCACCAGGGTGCGCTGCACCAGGTCGCTGTTGAGGTAGTCCATGACCAGGACGCCCTGGTGGCGCAGCAATCCGCCGATGCCGAGCATGAGGGCGCGATTCTCCGCATCGGAGAAGTAGCCGAAGGGCGTGAACCAGAGGCAGACTCCGGACAGGGCGCCGTCCTTCACCGGCAAGCGCCGCATGTCGCCCCGCAGGAGCCAGGGATGGAGGGGGCTGGGCGCCATGCGCAGCAGGGTGGGAGAGAGGTCAAGGCCGAAGGCGAGGGGATTGGCCCGGCGGAGGATCTCCAGGTGGCGGCCGGCCCCGCAGCCCAGGTCCAGGACGGGTCCTGCAGCCAGTTCCGGGGCCACCCGCAGGGCCCGGCCCACGGCCACGCGGGCCTCCTCCTCGTCCCGGTGGGAGTAGAGCAGGGCGTAATCCTCGTCGAACCACTCGGAGAACCACTCGGCCAAGGGGACCGCCTCCCGAAACCTCCAGGGTAGCCCCTGAACGCCGGCGACGCCGCAGGTCCGGGAATGGGAAGGGCGGGTCGGGTAGAATGAAATTTGCAAAGGAATCTCATGCAACGCCCTGAACGCCTTGAAGACCAGATCCATTTCCTGCTGTCGAACCTGATCCAGCGCGAGCTGCGCGATCCCGAACTCGGATTCCTCACCGTGACCGCCGTGCGCCTGACACCGGATCGCAGCCTGGCCCGGGTCTATTTCACCGTGCTGCCCCCCAACGGCGGCGACCAGGAAGCCCAGGATGCCCTCACCCGCAAGGCCCTGGGCCGGGCGGCGGGGTTCCTCCGCAGCCAGCTGGCCGCGCGGCTCAAGATGCGCCGGGTGCCGGAACTCCGCTTCTTCCCCGACGGCACCCTGGAGGAGGGCAACCACCTGGAGACGCTCCTGGCGGAGATCCAGAAGGAGCGGGAGGCCCGGCCCCCGGAGGATCCGGAAGCGCCGGAGGCCTGATGCCGGAGAATCCGCTCGGCGTCGCATCAGGCATCCACCTGGTCCACAAGGCCGTCGGCCAGAGCAGCTTCGATGTGATCCGGGGCTTCAAACGCCGGGCCTTCGAGGCCGGGCAGAAGAAGCTGGCCCTGGGGCACGGCGGCACGCTGGACCCCTTCGCCGAGGGCCTCCTGCTGGTGCTGGCGGGCCAGGCCACCCGGCTGATGGAGCTCATGCATCCCCTGCCCAAGACCTATGTGGCGGAGGTGGCCTGGGGGCTGGAGACGGACACCTGCGACCTGCACGGGAAGCCCGTGCGCGAGGGCGATGCCTCGCTCCTCGATCCGTCCCGTCTGGAGGCCGCCCTGACCCCCTTCCTCGGCTGGCACGACCAGGTGCCCCCCGCCACCAGCGCCAAGAAGATCGACGGCGAGGCGGCCTACCGGAAGGCCCACCGGGGCGAGGTGGTGGAGATGCGGCCCAGCCGCGTCTTCCTCCTGTCGGCCCGCTGGATCGCCCATGATCTGCCGCGCCGGAGCACCCTGGAGCTCACCTGCCGCGGCGGATTCTACGTCCGCAGCCTGGCCCGGGACCTGGGCCGGGCCCTGGGGTGCGGTGCCCACTTGGCCGCCCTGGACCGGACGGCCATCGGGCCCTGGACGGACCCTGGCGAGGGCCGGGAACGCCTGCTGGCTGGCGAGGACCTGGTGCCCTGGTGTCCTACGCGGCTGCTCACGGACGGGGAGGCCAGCCACCTGAGCCATGGGCGCGCCATCCCCGAAGGTGTCTCCGTGCCCGGCGCCTGGGCCCTGCCGGAGGGCTTCCCCGATCCCGCCGCCCCCATCCGGGCCTTGCACGATGGCCGCCTCGTGGCCCTGCTCAAGCCCACCGGGGAGGGACTGCGGACCTTCGCGAACCTGCGGGGCGGGTTGTAGGGACCGATCCCCACTGCGGAAGGCTGGATGAGAGGTTCGATTCCCGGTGGAGGAGGGATCACTCCCTAAACACCCCCCATCCGATTCCGTAGCCCGGTCACTTCTGGAGCCTTCATGTCTCGCCTGGCCATCCGCGGGGAGGGGATCCTCCGCCACCATGGAACCGTGCTCGCCGTCGACCGCCTCGATCTCCGGGTTCCGGAGGGCAGCGTGTTCGGATTTCTCGGCCCGAACGGCGCCGGCAAGACGACCACCATCCGCCTCCTGCTGGGGCTCCTGGATCCTCACGGGGGCGACCTGGAGGTGCTCGGGCGCCCCATGCCCGCGGCCCGGGGGCAGATCCTGCGCGAAGTGGGCGCACTGGTGGAGATGCCCTCGCTGTACCCCCACCTCACCGGCCGGGAGAACCTGGAGATCACCCGCAGGCTCAAGCGGTGCCCGGCCTCCGCCGTGGCCCGGGCTCTCGAAGCGGTGCGGCTGGAGGACGCCGCGGACCGGCCCGTGCGCACCTATTCGCTGGGCATGCGCCAGCGGCTTGGGCTGGGCCTTGCGCTCCTGGGGGATCCGAAACTGCTCATCCTGGACGAACCCACAAATGGCCTGGATCCCGCAGGTATCCGCGAGGTCCGCGAGCTGCTGCGGGAGTTGCCGCGCCGCAGCGGAACCACGGTGTTCCTCTCGAGCCACCTGCTCGGGGAAGTGGAACTCATCGCGACCCACCTGGCGGTTCTCGATCGGGGCCGGCTCCGGTTCCAGGGCAGCCTGGGCGACCTTCAGGCCCTCCATCGGCCGCAGTTGCGCATCGAGACGCCGGAGCGGGAGCGGGCCCGAGCCGCACTGACCGCGGAGGGGATCCTCGCGGAACCCCAGGCGGACGGCGCCCTGCTTCTCCCGGCGGAAAGCCACGCGGCCGCCGCGGCCATCAATGCGCGGCTGGTGGGGCTGGGCATACCCGTACACCACCTTGCGCTGGTGAGGCCCACGCTGGAGGGCTGGTTCCTGGACGGCAAGGAGGCCGCATGAGCGAGTTCCTCATCCTGATTGCTGCGGAGGCCCGGAAGCTCCGCCGCACGCTGGCATTGGGCCTGACGCTGGCGGCCCCGGCAGTGGTGGTGGCGCTCTACTTCGTCTACCTCCTGAACGTGGCGCCCGGTCGATGGCCCCGGGACGGGCAGGCCTGGCTGACCTTCACCCGCATGTGCATCGGCCTCTGGTCCTTCCTCATGCTGCCGCTGTGCATCTGCCTCGTGACGGCCCTGCTGAACGGCGTGGAGCACGCCAACCACCAATGGAAGCACCTGTTCGCCCTGCCGGTGGCCCGGTGGCGCGTCTATCTGGCGAAGCTGGCCGTGGCCTCGGCGCTGGTGGCAGCCAGTTTCTTCCTGCTGCTGCCCCTGGTGATCGCGGGCGGCTGGACGGCCCAGGCCGTCCGACCCTGGCTCGGCTTCGGGCTGGTCCCCGTGGCCGCCATCGCCGCCCTCCTCGCGAAAACGCTCCTCGCCTCCACGCTGCTCATCGCGATCCACCACCAGGTGAGCTTCCGGTGGCCCTCCATGACGCTGGCCCTCGGCCTCGGGATCGTGGGGACGGTGGGTTCCTTCGTGGTGGTGAACTCCGAGCGCTGGGGCCGGTACTTCCCCTGGTCCATGCCGACCCGCGTCTCCAGCGGGCATGATCCCCGGGCGGGCCTCGTCCTCCTGCTCTCCCTGGCCGGCGCCGTCCTGGTGGCGGCCTGGGGCAGCCGGGGTGCCGAGCGGCGGGAACCGACCGCGTGATCGGAGGGGAACAGGTGGATGCCCGACTGACTTGGTCGGTGGAAACAGCCAGCCCGTGGGCACTCGATCATGGATCAGAAGTGTCCTCGAACGGCCGTGGAGGAACCATTCCTCGCATTCGTCCATCCTTTTCCTTGGCGATCCATGGGGAGGTATGGTCAGAATTAGATCCATTGTGGTTTGATTGATTGTATTTGACAAATAAAGGAGACGCCAGGCGAAGGCGATCAGAGGTCCCCCCGCTCAGTGGAATCCTTCCCAGCAGCAGCTACCCTGCGCACGACACGCCGCGAAAGCAAACGGCATGTCAGTGCCTAAGGTGGCCAGGCCAAGGAGAAAGGGCCGATGTCGACTGGACAAGATTTGAATCTCTCCGCACCTGCCTTGCCGCCTGCCGACCGTTCTCAGGGGTTGTCCGACGGCGAGGTGCAGAAGCGCCGGGCGCAGTACGGCGCCAACACCATCGCAGAGAAGCTCATCCCGTTATGGCGGGGAATCCTGGCGAAGTTCTGGGCACCCGTGCCATGGATGCTGGAGGCGGTGATCGCGCTCCAGATGGTGCTGGGGAGGCGCCTGGAGGCGCTGGTGATTGCGGTCCTCCTTGTGTTCAATGCGATGGTGGCGTTCCTGCAGGAGCGGCGCGCCAAGGACGCACTGGCGCTCCTGCGCAGGACCCTGCATGTGAACGCCCGCGTGCTGCGGAACGGCCAGTGGCGTGAGGTCCCGGCCGAGCGACTGGTGCCGGGGGACCTCGTGCATGTGCGCGCGGGCGATCTGGTGCCGGCGGACCTGATGGTCTTCGACGGCGTGGTGGCCCTCGATCAGTCGGCGCTCACCGGCGAATCGCTGCCGGTGGACGCTGGTCCCGGCAAGCCCGCCTATGCGGGAGGGATCGTACGCCAGGGAGAGGCCACGGGGGAAGTCACCGCGATCGGTTCGCGCACCTTCTTCGGACGCACCGCCGAACTGGTGCGAAGTTCCGGTGCCCCCAGCCACATGCAGCAGACGATTTTTGCCATCGTCAAGCGCCTGGTGATCTTCGATGCGGCGCTGGCGGCATTGGCGGTGGTGTTCGCGATGTGGCATCACCTGCCTCCGGCCGATACCGCCGTGTTTGTCCTGATGCTGATGGTGGCTTCCGTGCCGGTGGCGCTGCCGGCAACCTACACGCTGGCCACGGCCCTCAGCAGCATGCAGCTTGCGCACCAGGGGGTGCTGGTCACCCGGCTGCCAGCGGTCGAGGAAGCCGCGGCGATGGATTCGCTGGTGTCGGACAAGACCGGTACCCTGACGCAGAACACCCTCACCCTGGCTGGCCTGATCGCGCTGGCTGTCGGTATCGACGAAAAGGCGGTGCTGCGCACCGCGGCACTGGCCAGCGATGACGCCACCCAGGATCCGCTCGACCTGGCCGTGATCGGTCCGGCCCGCGCCCAGGGCCTGCTCGAAGGCAGCCCGGCACGCCAGGCCTTCCATCCGTTCGATCCCGCCACACGGCGCAGTGAGGGGGTGTACACCGCCGATGGACAGGACTGGCATGCGGTGAAGGGTGCCGCCAGTGTCATCGGCGCACTCTGCAAGCTCGACGTGGATCAGCGGGCCGCGCTGGAAGCGGCCGAAAGCAGGCTCGCCGAAACCGGTGCGCGGGTGCTGGCGGTGGCTGCGGGTGCCGCCGATTCGATGCAATTGATGGGGGTGGTGGGCCTGGCCGACCCGCCGAGACCCGACGCCGCCGACCTCATCGCGCAACTGACCCAGCTTGGTGTGCGGGTGCGGATGGCCACCGGCGATGCGCTGGAAACGGCGCGTGCCATCGGCGCCAAGCTCGGCCTGGGCACCCGTGTGTGCGAGGCGACGGAGGATGGACTGCAGAACCCCGAGGCTTGCGACCTTTACGCCCGGGTGCTGCCCGAGGGCAAGCATGCCATCGTGCGGGCCCTGCAGCGCACCGGGCATGTCACGGGCATGACCGGCGACGGGGTCAATGACGCGCCCGCACTGCGCCAGGCTGAACTGGGCGTCGCCGTGGCCAGCGCCACCGATGTCGCCAAGGCCGCGGCAGGCGTGGTGCTGACGACTCCCGGTCTCGGCGGTGTCTTGACCGTGGTGCACACCGGGCGGGAGGTGCATCGACGCATGCTCACCTACACGCTCAACAAGACCATCAAGACCCTGGAGATCGTGGTGTTCCTGACGCTCGGGCTGATGCTGACCGGCACCTTCGTGCTTTCGTCCACGCTGATCGTGCTGCTGCTGTTCACGAACGACTTCGTCACCATGACCATCGCCACCGACCGTGTGCTGCCCGCGCCCAGGCCGCAGAAGTGGAATGTGCGACGCCTCATGGCCGCGGCCTCGGCATTCGGGGTCCTGTCCCTGCTGTTCACCTTCACGGTCTACTGGTGGGCTCGGAGATCCCTGGGTCTGGACCACGGTCAGCTGCAGACCGTGGTGTTCCTGCTGCTGGTGTTCTCCAATCAGGCCTGCATCTATGCGTTACGCACCGATGGGCGGCTGTGGTCCTTCGCACCGGGGCGATGGATGCTGATGGCCAGCACGGGCGACGTCGTGGTGGTGTGCCTGCTCGCGACGTCCGGCTGGCTGATGGCCGCCCTGCCGGCCCTCCAGGTGGGTGCCCTGCTCTCCGCCTGCGTCCTGTTCGCATTGTTCCTCGATCAGGCCAAGCGCCTCATCTTCCCGCGGCTGGTTCAATAGCAACGGTAGCCCACAGGGTGGCTCATTCCCGCGGGAACCTTCAGTCCTGGTGGGCAGGCACCCGGGAAGCCAGGTCGTCGAGGACCTGCAGCATCTGCTGGCATTCCTCGCAGCTGGTGTGGGGGGTGCCGCAGGGGAAGCCGTCGCTCTGCATGCCCATGCAGCGGGGCTGCTGGATGAACCGGACCAGCTCGCCGAAGAGTCCGGACACCTTCTCGCGAAGGGGGCTGTCCGGAATCTCCCGCAGGGCCAGGACGATCTTCCATTCCTCGGGAGAGAGGGTGGTCTGGATGGATGCGTCCGACATGGTGCCTCCGTGGCGTGAAGCGTAAGGCTATTCGGGGAGGGATTCCACCGACTTGATGCCCCAGGCGAAGGCCTCCTCGTTCAGGGGGATCAGGGCGCACTTGTCCTTCAGCGCCACGCGGATCGCCGTGAGGAGGGTCTCCCTCGGGAAGATGCCCGTGGCGGCCTGGAGGGCGCCCAGGGCGACGATGTTCTTCACCACGGCCTTGCCGAGATCCGTGGCGATGCCTGTGAAGGGCACGGGGACCATCTTCACGCTGGGATCCAGCGCGGGGGCGTCGGCGACCACGGAGCTGTCGTAGATCACCGTGCCGCCTTTCTTCACGGTGGGCCCGAATTTCGCGAGGCTGGGTGCGTTGAAGGCGATGAGGATGTCGGGCGAGGGGGAGCCGGGGTTCAGCACTTCCTCCTCGGCCACGTGGACGTCAGCGTAGGAGGTGCCGCCGCGGCTCTCGGGGCCGTAGCTGGGGATGTGGGTGGCGTCGAAGCCCTCGTTGATGGCCGCCCGGGCGATGAGCATGGCCGCCGTCTGGGCACCGTCGCCGCCGGAGCCGGCGAGCTTCAGGGAGACGTCGTGGGGGGCCAGGTGCTTGGGGAATCCCTTGCAGAACCGCTCAGGATGCTCCGAGGTGGCGCCGGCGAGGGCGAGGAGCTTATCGCCCGAGAAGCTGGGCGGGTTGCGCTTGAACCAGGGGTCGACGGTGAGGTCCTTCTTCACGCCCAGGGGGAAGATGGGCTCCATGGTCTCCTTGACCCACTTCTCCGTCTCCTCGGGCGTCATCTTCAGGTGGGTGGGGCACTCCGCCAGCACCTCGATGAAGGAGTAGCCGCGCCCCTCGACCTGGTTCTTGAGGCCCTTGAGGATGGCCTTCTTCGCCTTGATGCGGTTCTTGGCGTCGAAGAGGGCCACGCGCTCGACGTAGACGGGGCCGTCCAGGCCGGCGATGAGCTCGGCCATCTTCATGGGCTGGCCCATGTACTCGTTGCGGCCGGCGGGGCTGGTGGCCGTGGGCTGGCCCATCAGCGTGGTCGGGGCCATCTGGCCGCCGGTCATGCCGTAGATGGCGTTGTTG
>Ga0079306_1000332_pt1 | contig 48293 bp, 37 predicted proteins | sample Methanotroph_Enr_FD_79181 | JGI IMG/M metagenome (GOLD analysis project Ga0079306, IMG submission 79181) | Enriched soil microbial communities from Old Woman Creek wetland in Ohio, USA - Methanotroph_Enrichment_5 | ecosystem: Environmental > Terrestrial > Soil > Wetlands | place: USA: Ohio... | reverse complement strand
TTTTCAATTAAAAGGAGAGAGTCTAAGAAAAAAGTATTAATTTTACATCTGCCTAATCGTTTTTGAACAAACAGTGAACGGATATCGCCGGAAAACGTGAACGGGTATCACCGGAATATGTACACTTTTTATTAAGAACTTCAAACGGGAACTGATTTTAGACAAAGAGCATTTTACGACTGCCATTATGTATACGCACCGAAATCCTATTCATCACGGTTTCAGAACCTACTATGATGAATGGGAATACTCATCTTACGAACACATAAAAAACGGCAAAAGCGAAGTGCTGGAAACAAGAAAGATACTTGCGGTATTTAGCGATAAAAGTTGCTTTATTACCTCACATCTTGAATACCTGGAAAATTGGAAAAGTAAATTTATTTCGATAGATATGAATGACATATAAACTCTAATACCGTCCCGCCATGATTAAACGCACGCTTTACTTCGGAAATCCTGCTTATTTGAGTATGCGAAATGCACAACTGGTAATTCATTTGCCCGATGCTAATGGCATGGACGATAAGGCCGGCAACAATACAATTGCCATTGAAGATATTGGCGTAGTCATTCTGGACCATAAGCAAATAACCATTACACATGGTTTGATAGAAGCTCTACTCGCCAACAATACAGCCATGATAACGTGCGACAGCAGCCGAATGCCGGTAGGCTTAATACTTCCATTAAGCGGAAACACAACACAAAGCGAACGGTTTCAGGCTCAGGTAGACGCATCGCTCCCACTTACGAAACAACTTTGGCAACAAACCATTCAAGCAAAAATTGAGAACCAGGCTTATGTACTAAATACTACTCGAAAAGTGGTGGTAAAAAATATGTTGGCATGGGTTGATATCGTAAAAAGTGGTGATAGCGATAATTTGGAAGCTCGTGCAGCAGCTTATTATTGGGCAAATATGTTTCCTGATATTCCGGAGTTCCGGCGCGGGCGCGAAGGTGTTCCGCCTAACAACCTGTTGAACTACGGATACGCCATTCTGCGAGCCATTGTAGCCCGTTCACTTGTGGCCAGCGGGCTGCTTCCAACCTTAGGTATCCATCATCACAACCGTTACAATGCTTATTGCCTGGCAGATGATATTATGGAGCCATACCGACCGTTTGTAGATAAATTAGTTGTCGAAATTATAGATAGCTGCGAAGATATTTCGGAATTGACTAAGCCTATTAAGGCCAAGCTACTTAATATCCCTGTTTTAGACGTGCAGATAAACAATCAACGAAGTCCATTGATGATAGCCGTTGGATTTACAACTGCCTCGCTTGCTAAATGTTACCTTGGCGAAAGCAGGAAAATAGCTTATCCAAGTTTTTGATCTTCAAAGCACTTTCCCAAAGTTTCTTTCAACTTTGGGAAAGTTGCTTTGGAAAAGTTATAAAAAAACAAATGGAACGTTTTAGCGAATATCGAATTATGTGGGTATTGGTATTATTCGATTTGCCAACCGAAACCAAAAAGGAGAAGAAGGCATACACCGATTTCCGCAAGAAGCTGGTAACCGATGGTTTTACCATGTTCCAGTTTTCTATCTACCTGCGCCATTGCCCCAGTCGCGAAAACGCAGAAGTTCATATTAAACGCGTCAAAGCATTTCTACCCGAAGCGGGACAAGTAGGCGTTCTTTGCATTACCGACAAACAATTCGGTCAAATGGAACTTTTCCAGGGGAAAAAAGAAAAATCGGTTTCCACACCCTACCAACAACTGGAGTTGTTTTAATCACATACTAATCAAAAGACAATACTTCTATTTTTCTATTTCTAACTCTAACTTTTCCAAAGTCAAAAGAAACTTTGGAAAAGTTAGAGTTATTAGCTGATAGATAGAAACAAAAATCCCGCCTTTTGAGCGGGATTTCATTTGATAAAACAACTGATTTTTAAATTCTATTTGTTGCGATAATCAACTGACTGACTAACAATTACAGACATCCTGTTGTTTATCAGATCAAAGATACAATTTTTTGAAAGCAAATCACAACCTGGACGAAATGAGTCTGCAACTGGTCTGTGTTGTTTATCAGATCAAAGATACAATTTTTTGAAAGCAAATCACAACCACGCTCCCCATATTTCCAATTTTTTTGGTGTTGTTTATCAGATCAAAGATACAATTTTTTGAAAGCAAATCACAACTATTGTACGACCGCATCAATTACCAATTTGGTTGTTTATCAGATCAAAGATACAATTTTTTGAAAGCAAATCACAACCTGGACAAAATGAGTCTGCAACTGATCGGTGTTGTTTATCAGATCAAAGATACAATTTTTTGAAAGCAAATCACAACTTGCCACGGTTCGCTTCATTGGGTTAAGTGTTGTTTATCAGATCAAAGATACAATTTTTTGAAAGCAAATCACAACGGTAGCACCATACCTTCAGGGTGGTCGTTAGTTGTTTATCAGATCAAAGATACAATTTTTTGAAAGCAAATCACAACTCCTGTTGTTGCCGATGTAATTTCATTCGGTTGTTTATCAGATCAAAGATACAATTTTTTGAAAGCAAATCACAACCGGTTGCAATTATTTTAAATATAGCAACTTGTTGTTTATCAGATCAAAGATACAATTTTTTGAAAGCAAATCACAACCGCAGAACACGTTTATGGTAATTTAATATTGTTGTTTATCAGATCAAAGATACAATTTTTTGAAAGCAAATCACAACTTCTAATAATGCACTCGCATCAAAGAACATGTTGTTTATCAGATCAAAGATACAATTTTTTGAAAGCAAATCACAACTTCTAGTACCAGATATAGATGCATTTAATAGTTGTTTATCAGATCAAAGATACAATTTTTTGAAAGCAAATCACAACGCGACATAGTGGTTAATAATCCGCATGATTGTTGTTTATCAGATCAAAGATACAATTTTTTGAAAGCAAATCACAACAGACAGCATGGAAATATCATACGACAAACAGTTGTTTATCAGATCAAAGATACAATTTTTTGAAAGCAAATCACAACTGGCATTACGCGTGCTTACATTGCTTGACCGTTGTTTATCAGATCAAAGATACAATTTTTTGAAAGCAAATCACAACTGAAAAGAAAACACCTTGCACCATGTTTGCGTTGTTTATCAGATCAAAGATACAATTTTTTGAAAGCAAATCACAACTTGGAAATTGGTATTCCTTTACAGGGATATGTTGTTTATCAGATCAAAGATACAATTTTTTGAAAGCAAATCACAACGTTGAACCGCAAAAGTAGTTCTCTTGCCAGTTGTTTATCAGATCAAAGATACAATTTTTTGAAAGCAAATCACAACTGAACCATTATATGCATACACAAATCCTTCGTTGTTTATCAGATCAAAGATACAATTTTTTGAAAGCAAATCACAACCAAATGGCATACCTCCGACTAGTGGAAGTTGTTGTTTATCAGATCAAAGATACAATTTTTTGAAAGCAAATCACAACCGGTGCAATTGTCCGGATTGGTCAAATTTGTTGTTTATCAGATCAAAGATACAATTTTTTGAAAGCAAATCACAACAATAATTCGGGAGGTTTCCTTATCGCAATGTTGTTTATCAGATCAAAGATACAATTTTTTGAAAGCAAATCACAACGTAACGAGCGTGCCATTGGGTAATAATTTGTTGTTTATCAGATCAAAGATACAATTTTTTGAAAGCAAATCACAACATTGAGTATATTTACCGAAAGCATATATTTGTTGTTTATCAGATCAAAGATACAATTTTTTGAAAGCAAATCACAACTGTACCTCTACCATTGGTTCGTTGTAAGTGGTTGTTTATCAGATCAAAGATACAATTTTTTGAAAGCAAATCACAACCAAGATTAGTGGAAGAAGAAAAACATGCTCGTTGTTTATCAGATTAAAGACATAATTTCTTGAATTGCAAATCGACTTAATCAATCCATTTAAACTTTCCCAAAGTCAAAAGTAACTTTGAAAAGTCAGAGCAACAACTACGAATTAATACTCTTTGGCTTCTTCTCCATTCAGTACGCGCAATCCACTCATAGCCAGGGCCTCCATCTCATCTTCTCCCGGACAAATAACCACTTTGGCGATTGGCGAAACCATCTGTTCAATATAATTCACCACAAATCTGCTATGTGCTATACCACCTGTCAGTATAACAGCATCTATATCGCCTTTCAGCACTGCAATCATGGCTCCTATTTCTTTAGCAACATGATAAGCCATTGCCTGTAAAACCAATTTTGCATGTTCATCGCCTTCATCAACCATGCGGGTGACTGCCTGAACTTCATTAGTTCCCAGGTGAGCCATCAACCCACCATTACCAACCAGCATTTTCTTTATCTCCGTTTCAGTATATTTACCACTGAAACAAAGCTTTACCAATTGTCCGGCATCAAGAGTCCCCGAACGTTCCGGTGAAAATGGGCCATAGCCATCCAAGCCCTGATTCAAGTCCACTACCCTGCCCTGCCTGTGAGCTGCAACCGATATCCCGCCACCTAAATGCGCTATTACCAGATTTAGTTTTTCGTACGATGTTCCATGCAATTTAGCGTACTTCCGACCTACCGCTTTGTGATTTAAAGCGTGGAATTGCGACCTCCTGGGAATGATCGGCAAACCACTAACCCTGGCCACATCCTGCATTTCGTCTACTACCACCGGGTCTGCGATAAAAGCCCTGCAATTATCAATTTCAGCTGCTATTTCGTTAGCAATAATTCCGCCCAAATTACTGGCGTGTTCGCCCTGCGTTGCATATTTTAAATCGTGAATGAGCTTGTCGCTAACAGCATAAACCCCCGACTCGAGTGGGCGAACCAAACCTCCACGACCGACAACCGCAGCCAATTCCGACAAGTCAATCCCATCTTCTTTTAACCTTTCCAGAATGACATGCTTACGGAATTCACACTGCTCGGTTAATGTTTTATATGGTTTCAATTCGTCCGAAGAATGACGCTTTGTATGCAAACAAACCAGCTTTTCACCTTCATAAACAGCAAACTTTGTGGATGTTGACCCCGGATTGACCGACAAAATTTTAAACATGGCTTTTAATTATAAACGAGAATATCAGACAATTTCACATAACACAAAGATAGTTTTAAGTAATGAAATAAACGCAAATCGATATTTGAATTTTGTAAAATTTGAATAATAATACCGGATTATCAACTTTAATTGACCATCATAGCATTTTTTATTATAAATCTTTGTATTATAAAGAATTATTTTGTACTTTTGCACCCGAAATAGGATATGGAGGAGGGGACACACAGTCCCCTCCTCTGTTAAATAACATTTAGATATGATTTCAAAAAATTCTATATATCAGGTAATTGATCAATTTTTAGCCAATTCAGAGTACTATATTGTTGACGTAAAAGTGGCACCGGACAATCGTATTTCGGTTGAAATCGATTCATTCGATGGCGTATCGTTGGAATATTGCATTGAGGTACATCGACATATTGAGTCCCAATTTGATCGTGAAGTAGAAGATTACGAGCTGGAAGTAAGTTCAGCCGGGCTTACAGAGCCGTTTAAAGTAATCAAGCAATACGAGAAAAACATTGGCAATGAGGTTGAAACATTGACAAAAGCCGGAAAAAAGATAACCGGAGTATTGGTAGAAGTTCGTGAAAACGAGTTTATACTGCAAACCGAAAGAACAGAAAAACCGGAAGGAGCCAAACGCAAAATAACTGTTATTGAAAACCTTACGTTTGCCTACGAAGATATTAAAAATACAAAATATATTATTAGATTCAAATAAGCCATGAGCAAAAAAGAAACTATTAGCTTAATTGATACTTTTTCGGAGTTTAAAGAGCTAAAAAGCATCGACAGAAGTACATTAATTAGTGTAATGGAAGAGTCGTTCCGTAATGTAATTTCGAAAATGTTTGGAACGGATGAAAATTACGATGTGATTATCAACCCTGACAAGGGTGACTTTGAAATTTATCGCAATCGTACCGTGGTGGCTGATGATGAACTGGAAGATCCAAACCTGGAGATTTCATTAACTGATGCAAAGAAAATCGATGAGGATTTTGAAATTGATGAAGAAGTTACAGAAACCGTAAACTTCCTTGATTTTGGCCGTCGTGCTATTCTGACTCTTCGCCAGACTTTGTCATCTAAAATCTTGGAACTGCAAAAAGACAACGTTTTCAGCAAATACAGCGAGAAAGTGGGTCAGATTGTAAGTGCAGAATTATACCAAATCTGGAAAAAAGAGATGTTGCTTATCGATGATGAAGGCAACGAGCTTTATTTACCAAAATCTGAACAAATCCCAACCGACTTTTACCGCAAAGGCGACACAGTTCGTGCGGTAGTAGCCATGGTTGAAAATAAAAACAACAACCCTAAAATCATTCTTTCCCGTATTTCACCGGTATTCCTTGAACGACTTTTCGAACTGGAAGTACCTGAAATTCATGAAGGTTTGATCACCATTAAAAAAATTGCCCGTATCCCGGGTGAACGCGCCAAAGTAGCTGTAGAATCGTACGACGACCGTATTGATCCTGTTGGTGCTTGCGTAGGTGTAAAAGGTTCACGTATCCATGGTATCGTTCGTGAGTTACGCAACGAAAATATTGACGTAATTAATTACACAAATAACCTGAGCTTGTTTATTTCACGTGCTTTGAGCCCTGCAAAAATATCTTCTATCCGCTTGAACGAAGCTGAGAAAAAAGCTGAAATTTATCTCAAACCGGAAGAAGTATCGCAAGCAATCGGTAAAGGCGGTTTAAACATCAAACTGGCTGGTTTATTAACCGGATACACATTAGATGTATTCCGCGAAATGGATGAAGAAGCTGAAACTGAAGATATCTACTTAGATGAATTCAGCGACGAAATTGATCAATGGGTTATCGACGCATTGAAAGCGATTGGATGTGACACTGCCAAGAATGTTTTGGCTATTCCACGTCAGGACCTGATTCGCCGCACCGACCTTGAAGAAGAAACTATTGACGATGTACTGGCAATTTTAACTGCCGAGTTCGAAGACGAAGAATAACACATTTTGTGTTCTGCACCTGGCGTTCCGTGTTCCGTGTTTCGCCATATAATGCACAGTTAACGGAAACTTTTTAAAAATAGAAAACTGTAATAATAGAATATGTCCATAAGATTAAGTAAAGCCTGTAAAGATTTGAATGTTGGTATGTCTACCGCTTTAGAATTTTTGGCGAAAAAAGGTCATAAATTAGCCCACGACCCAAATTTAAAGTTGGAGGACGACTTGCACCTTTTACTTGCAAAAGAGTTTAACAAAGACATGGCTCTGAAAATTGAATCAGAGCGAATTAGTCAGGAGCGCCACCTCAAAGAAAAGGCGGCTACCGTGGCTCTTGAAGGGTACAACAAACCTAAGCCTGTTGAGAAACAGCCTGAAACCATCCATGTTACTATTTCAGAAGATCAGTTGCCTCATTTCAAACCTGTTGGACATATCGATTTGGAATCAAAAGACAAGCACGCTGAAAAACTGACAGAAGCACCAACTCCTAAACCAGTGGTTGAAAAACCTGTAGTGGTTGAAGAAAAAGTTATTGAGAAAAAAGAAGAGCCGAAACCGGTTGTTCAGGAAGTTAAACCAGAGCCAAAACAAGAAGAAGTACGCGTTGAGAAGCCCGTAGAAAAACCTGCTGTTGAAGAAAAAGAAATTCCAAAAGAACCTATTAAGGTTGTAGAAAAAGAAATTCCGGTTGCTAAAGAAGAACTAAAACCCGAAGAATCACAAATTGAAATCGTCAAACCGGTTAAGAAAGTTGAAGTTAATACAGATATTAAAGTGCAGGAAGCAGGCGAACCGACTGAAAAAAATACAGAGACAAAAGATAACGACCATCAGGAAGATGAAATTTTCTCGTTGGCACGCCCTACACTTGATGTTGCACCTGTAGTTATTGGAACTATTGATTTGAATTTACTAAATCAAAGCACACGTCCAAAACCAAAAACAAAAGAACAGAAACGTCGCGAACGCGAAGATAAAAACAAACAATTTGCTGACGGCAAGAAACCTGTAGTTGCGGGCGAAAAGAAAATTTTACGTTCTGCTGCAGAAGTTGCTGCAAATCCATCCCCGGTTGGACAACCGAAGAAAAAACGCGAACGTTTCTCTAATCAGAAAGTAGATATTACCAAAGTTCCACAAACAACCGGCCCAGCCCAAGGGCTTGCTCATCCAAAGAAAGTAAATCAGGGTGGAGCTGCCGGTGCAGGAGCTGATAAGAATAAAGACCGCTTCAAGAAATCAATCAAAACGGTTGTAAACGAAGAAGACGTACAAAAACAAATTAAAGAAACGCTTGCACGCCTTTCGGGTGCCAACAAAAAAGGAAAAGGTTCGAAATACCGCCGTGACAAGCGTGACAGCAACAGCATGCGCCAGCAGGAGCAGGCACAACGCGAGCGTGACGAAGAAAGCGTATTGAAGCTGACCGAATTCGTAACTGCAAGTGAATTAGCCACTATGATGGACGTTAGCGTTAATCAGGTTATTGGAACTTGTATGAATATTGGCTTGATGGTATCTATCAACCAACGCCTGGACGCTGAAACGATTAACATTGTGGCTGAAGAATTTGGTTTCACAACCGAATATGTAAGTGCCGACGTAATCGAAGCAATTGGTGAAGAAGAAGTGGATGTGGAAGCAGATTTAGTGCCACGTGCGCCGATTGTTACCGTTATGGGACACGTTGACCATGGTAAAACGTCCCTTCTCGATTATATCCGTAAAGCTAATGTTATTGCCGGTGAGGCCGGAGGTATTACACAACACATTGGGGCATATAACGTTACCCTTGAGAATGGACAACGTATTACATTCCTCGATACTCCGGGTCACGAAGCGTTTACCGCGATGCGTGCCCGTGGAGCAAAGGTTACCGATATTGCTATTATCATTGTAGCTGCCGACGACAACGTGATGCCTCAAACCATTGAAGCAATCAACCACGCTTCTGCCGCAAACGTTCCAATGATTTTTGCCATTAATAAAGTGGATAAACCAGGTGCAAACCCTGAAAAAATAAAAGAAACGCTGGCCGGTATGAATTACCTGGTGGAAGACTGGGGTGGTAAATACCAATCTCAGGACATCTCCGCTAAAAAAGGTGACGGTGTATCTGAATTATTAGAAAAAGTATTGCTTGAAGCTGAATTACTGGAACTGAAAGCTAATCCAAATAAACGTGCTATTGGTTCGGTTATCGAATCAACACTGGATAAAGGACGTGGTTACGTTGCTACTATTTTGGTTGAAAACGGAACACTTCGCCAAGGCGATGTAGTATTAGCCGGAACACACCACGGAAAAGTAAAGGCGATGTTTAACGAACGTAATCAACGTATTAAAGAGGTCAAACCAGGTGAGCCTGCATTAATTTTAGGATTAAACGGCGCTCCACAGGCTGGTGATAACTTCAACGTGATGAATTCGGAACAGGAAGCCCGCGAAATTGCCGGAAAACGTGAACAATTGCAACGCGAACAAAGTATACGTACCAAGAAACACTTTACGCTGGACGAATTGGGACGTCGTATTGCACTTGGTGATTTCAAAGAACTGAATATCATTGTAAAAGGTGACGTGGATGGATCTGTTGAAGCATTGGCAGACTCGTTGCTGAAACTTTCTACTGAGAACATTCAGGTGAATGTTATCCACAAAGCGGTGGGTGCAATTTCCGATTCTGATATCTTGCTTGCTGCAGCTTCAAATGCTATTATCTGTGGATTCCAGGTTCGTCCTACAACGTCTGCACGTAAAATTGCCGAGAAAGAAGAAATAGACATTCGCTTGTACTCAATTATTTACGATGCGATTGAAGAAATCAAATCGGCTATGGAAGGTATGCTTTCTCCTGAAATTAAGGAAGAAATTACAGCTACAGTTGAAATTCTTGAAGTATTCAAAATCACCAAGGTGGGTACAGTTGCAGGTTGCTTGGTTCGCGAAGGAAAAATCAAACGTGGAAACAAGGTGCGTATCATTCGCGATGGCATCGTAGTATTTACCGGAGAGCTTGATTCTTTGAAACGCTTCAAAGATGACGTAAAAGAAGTAGGAACAAACTACGAGTGCGGTTTGAACATTAAAGGCTACAACGATATCCGCGTAGGCGATATGGTTGAAAGCTTTGAAGAAACAGAAGTAAGAAAAACACTTTAAGCCAGTTGGTAGTAAGTAGTTTAAAGTATATAGTATCTAAACAAAAAAATGCAGGATTCAAATTGAATCCTGCATTTTTTTGTTGTAAAGACCTGTTTTTTTTAGAAGCAATAACGAACTCCTAAAGCTATTCCATCACCAACAAACCCATTTCCATTTCCATTAAGTTGGAAGGCTGGTCTGTAATCTAAAGACAATCTGATTGGAATATTAAAATTATATTCAATTCCTACCTGGCCTAATATTGAAACAGGTAATGCCGAATATGTATAATTCATATACGAGTATGAATAATAACCTAAAGATGCACCAACACCAGCATACCAATTAAAGCCATCTGCTAAAGTTGACAGATCCCAAACCCATTGATAGACACCAGATAAAGAAATTCGTGAGTAGTTGCTGCCAACCCCATAACCATAAGAACGAAATCCTAAACCTAATTCCAAACGGTTTGCGCTACTTAAAGCTTTTTGATAAGATAATTCAGTAGGATACCCCAATCTAAGACCAATTGACTGTCCATCTGCTTGTGCACTAACTGCGCCTGCTATGCTCAATACTAATGCGAGCGTAAGAATAATTTTTTTCATACAGTTTGTTTTTAGTTAATATAATTTATCTATAATAGTTTATTGTTCTATATTTCATTCTCAATCTAAAATTGTCAAAGTATCAGAACCTGTAACGTATTGACAATCCATTACCTCCATAATAGGTATAATATGAATTAAATATAGTTGGCCGCCAATCCAATGAAATCTGCAGAGGAATCTTGAAATTAAACTCCAATCCCACTTGTCCAACAACGCCCAAGCCAAAATCAGGATTATAAGTACCAACTGTACCACCCAATCCAAGATACCAGTTCAAACCAGGTGCAATTTGATTCAAGCCCCATACCCACTGGTACACACCTGTTAATTCAAACCCCGGGCCGTATCCATAATAACGCTCGTACCAATTATTAAACCCTAAATCCAATTCCAAACGATTGGCTCGTCCAAGTGGTGCTTGAAAAGATATTTCTCCACCATGAGCCTCATTGGCTAAACGTAAACCAATAGCTTTACCTTTAACCTGGGCATTTAAACCACTACCTAACAGACTCGCAACCAGTGCGAGAGTAAAAATAATTTTTCTCATACAATCAATTTTTAATTCTGGCGCGCCCTGTTTCTCTTTCGCTAACAGTTCGAACATTTATTTAAACATATTTTTTTATAAATAAGTTCAAATATCATGCCTATTCGTGCCAGTCACCATTTACTTTAATTAAATTTATCAACTTATCAACGGCTTCATCCTCGGATATATTGCGTTCGAGACATTCTTTTTTCTTATAAAGACTAACTTTTCCACGTCCGGCACCAACATAACCATAGTCAGCATCAGCCATTTCACCCGGTCCGTTTACAATACAACCCATAATACCAATCTTCAATCCTTTCAAATGCGATGTGCGGGCTTTAATCCGCGCAATGACATGTTGCAAGTGGAACATGGTACGGCCACAACCCGGACAAGAAATGAACTCAGTTTTGGTTACACGCACCCTGGAGGCTTGTAAAATTCCAAAAGCAACCGAATTTATAGCTTCTGTGGAAATACTTCCTTTGTTTTCAAGCAATATGCCATCACCAAAACCATCGATGAACATTACGCCTAAGTCGGCAGCCGCTTTAATCTGAAGGAACTGGAGTTCATCTTCACTGTAATTGCGACACAGAATAACCGGAACTGTACAACCGGCATTCAGCAACGTATGGAAAAATGCGCGTTGCTCTCCTACTCCATTCAAATGTTCGGTATAAAGCAACACAACAATATCTTGTTTTTCAATCAAAAGCCCAAGCAGTTTCGGAGTCAAATCTGCATATTTAATTTTCAGGAATTTCTTATCGGCTGTATTCTGCAGAAGAGCAGCGATTGTGTCGGCAGCATAAATCGGATAGGTTTCACCGGAAGGCTCCGACACTTTGCCATTTGACAAAATATAATCGGGAATAGTTGCAAACCCTCCATCGCCGCTTGCAATAACAACAGGCACATTTTCTCCACCAATATTGCCTACTTCATGCGTTTTACGGCGACTGTATTCAAACCGCGAGTGCAAGATATTTTCAAGAGCTACGATTGGCTCGTGACCCGCACGGTGCGTGGTATAGGAAACAAGCAAACGTCCTACCGGGATTTCAAACTCAGGATCCTCGCTCAGTGACACACGAATAGTATCGCCAATGCCATCGGCCAGCAAAGCACCGATTCCCACAGCCGATTTAATGCGGCCATCTTCGCCATCTCCTGCTTCAGTCACTCCCAAATGCAATGGGAAGTGCAATCCTGCTTTTTCCATTTCATCAGCCAGCAATCGTACTGTTTGCACCATCATGACTGTATTGGAAGTTTTCATGGAAATCACCACATTGTGGAAATTCTCTTCGTTGCAAATATGCAGGAATTCCATACACGATTCTACCATACCGCGCGAAGTATCGCCATAGCGATTCATCATCCGTTCGCTCAACGAGCCATGGTTAACTCCGATACGAATAGCGGTATTATGCGCCTTGCATATATTCAGAAACGGAATGAAACGCGCCCGTATTTTCTGATATTCCAACTCAAACTCTTCATCGGTATAATCGGAAGTGTCGCCAATTTTAATACTTCCCACGTAATTTCCAGGGTTAATACGCACCTTCTCTACATGTGTAGCCGCCACGTCAGCGGCATTGGCATTAAAATGAATATCGGCTACCAAAGGGACATTACAACCCTGCTCACGCAATGCAGCATGAATTTTACCAATACTTTCGGCCTCGCGAACGCCCTGAGTTGTAAAACGGACAATTTCGCCACCCGCTTCTACAATTCGTAAACACTGGGCTACGGAATTTTCGATATCGTTGGTATCGGTATTAGCCATAGATTGTACACGCACCGGGTTGCTACCACCCAGCAAAAGACTTCCTATCTGAATCGTGTCCGACTGACGGCGACTATAATTAAATTGATTTAGTTTCGACATTTTATAAAGTTCCGGAAATTAATTTGAGATTAAAAGATTTATTTAATTTTTAAGAGAGTGTAAAATTACACTTTTTTGAGAATGTAACGTTGACGAACCTAAAAAGTTATTTCGAATTTGTTAATTATTTCCAAATCAGGTGTATATCCCAGAATAAAAATACAGCGAACTTACAAAAACACAAAATATATACTTTTTCAGAGGTAAACACAAGATACATAAAGCCTTAATTGACTGCGAATTGACAAAGAAAAAATAAGAAAATATACATTTTTTGAACATTTTCTCTTATTTTACAGTAATTTTGCAATCAAACAAAGCTTAATTTTTATGATAGAGTTGATTAATTTGAGTTGGATAACAGCACTGGTGGCAATTATTGCCCTGCTGCTTGTACCCGCCAAAATCAAAGCTTATACGGCTACATTCGCAATAATCACCAATTCAATAGTTACCAGTTGGTTAGCCATCCTGGCATTAACCGGCCAACTTATTAGCTTCACTTTCACTGGAGGCAACTTATTTGGTGATATAACCATTCGGGTAGATGAACTCTCGGCCTGGTTTATTCTTATTGTCAATTTCACTTGCCTGACAGGCATTTTTTACGGGATTGAATACCTGAAAACTAAAAAAGAACCCGAAAAAAAACTGACCCTGCACTGGATCTTGTTTGTTTTGTTCCAGGCATCAATGCTGTGGGTATGTATGATCCAGCATACCTTGGTTTTCCTTATTGTCTGGGAAATTATGTCATTGTCGTCCGTACTGCTGGTAATATTCGACTACCATAATCCTAAAATTATCAAAGCCGGGATTAATTATCTGATTCAAATGCACCTGAGCATCGTGTTTTTGACTATCGGATTTATCTGGCTTTATTTCCAAACAGGTTCGTTTAGTTTCGACACTTTTGCTACGTATTTCGGGACGCAAAGCAATGTGGGTCTGTTTCTGGTTCTGTTTGTAGGATTCGGACTGAAAGCAGGTTTTATTCCGTTGCACAGCGGATTACTGCAAGGCGACCCCGCCGCTCCGTCGCATATAGCAGGCATTATGTCGGGCGTACTTGTCAAACTGGGGATTTACGGTATTTTCAGGGTGTGTTCTTTTCTGAAAAGCGATTTTCTATTATTAGGCGAAATAGTGCTTACCGTTTCTATCCTCACTGGTTTATTTGGCATTTTAAATGCTGCAGTGCACCGCAACTTAAAAAAAATGCTGGCTTATTGCACCGTTGAAAACATTGGAACTATAGGAATCGGTATTGGGATTGGACTTATCGGGTTAGGAAATAATTCGCCCATTTTATATTATTTGGGATTTGGCGGCGCACTCTTACACGTATTAAATCATTCGCTGTTCAAATCATTATTGTTTTTTTCGTCCGGATCCGTTGCGCAACAAACGGGAACATCCGATATGGAAAAATTAGGCGGGTTAATCAAACGAATGCCCCGCACGGCAGTTGTGTTTCTGATTGCTGCCATTGGAATTTGCGGATTGCCGCCTTTCAACGGGTTCATTTCTGAATTTCTGATTTACAGCGGGCTTATTGAAGGTGTAAAAATTCACGACACGAATGAAATGATTCTCTTTTCATTGGGCTTAGCCGGATTGAGTGTAATTGGCGGGCTTTCGATACTGACATTTACCAAGTCTTTTGGAACTGTATTTTTAGGGAATTCCAGAAAGAAGTTACCTGTTGAACCACGTGAGATTTCAACAAAAATGCTTATCCCTCAATATGTGATTATTGCACTAATGTTGAGCGTGGCCATTTTCCCTCAATTTTATTTGCAAGTCGTGGGAAATGTTCTATCGGGCCTGACAAAGAGTGTCGTTGTACCACAACCGCCGCAATTTGGTAACTATATTTCTATCATGCAAAATATAAGTATTTATTCAATACTTTTTATTGGTTTGGTTCTTGCGTTCTGGGGCATCCGAAGTTTCATGCTGCGTGGAAAAACCCGGGCTATCCAGACAACCTGGGGGTGTGGTTACACGGCACCAACCAGCAAAATACAATACACGGGCAAATCATTTTCGAAATCGTTGAGCAAAATGTTCAATTTTATAGTCATAGAGCGCAAGCAATATGAGGAATTGAAAGCCGGCGAGATTTTCCCGAAAGAGCGGAAACACGCTTCGCATTATCACGATTTCTTTGAGTTCCGCATCATTCATGTTGTAACCAACCAGTTGATTTACGCGGCAAACTATTTCAAGTTTATCCAGAACGGACGCATTCAGTCCTACGTATTATACGGCATTGCATTTATCCTGTTTATATTTATCCTGACAGCTTTCAACATCGTATTATGAACTTAGTCCGGGGTTTCATACTTATTCCTGTCATAGCCATATGTCTTATTCCTTTTCTTAAACTGAAAGGAAAAGCCATTGCTGTGTATGCGGCTGTAAGTTTGATTGCCATCCTCACCAGTTTTGTGGCTGTGAAAGCGTTGCTTGGAGAAACATTTGACCTGACTTTGCAAGGCAGCTTTATCAGTGGCCCTATCCGGTTACAGGTAGATGCCCTTTCGGCCTGGTTTATGCTCATAATCAATTTTACATTTCTGACAGGCGGATTTTATGGGCTTTTTTACATGAATGCCTATAAAAACCAGCCCAAAAACCTGACTTTAAGCGCTATTCTTTTCGTTTTGCTTAACACAGCCCTGCTCAGTCTTTGCGTAATACAGAACAGCTTTATATTTATTGTTGCCTGGGAAATAATGGCGCTTTCAGCGTTCTTAAGTATTCTTTTTGAACACGAGAAAGTGACTACTGTAAAAGCAGGAATCAATTACTTAATTCAATCGCACATTTCCATAATTTGCTTAATGGTTGGATTTATCTGGGTGGCGAGCCAAACCGGCAGTTACGATTTTAATGCAATTCGGAGTTATTCGTTGGCACATCCTGGGGCACTCTCCATGCAGTTGTATCTCGTTTTCTTTGTTGCCTTTGCCATAAAAGCGGGTTTAGTGCCTTTTCACACATGGCTGCCTTACGCGCATCCGGCTGCACCGTCACATATTTCAGGAATCATGTCTGGCGTTCTTATCAAAATCGGAATCTTCGGGATACTCCGAATGCTTTTACTCATTCATGTAAACTACCTTACTATTGGCATCATCATTCTCTCCATATCTCTATTTTCGGGAGTTTATGGCATCATGTTGGCCATCCTGCAAAAGAATTTAAAGAAGATACTCGCCTACAGCAGTGTTGAAAATATTGGAATCATCGGAATTGGAATTGGGCTCGGCTGCATTGGCCTAGGAACAAATAATGCGGCGCTTAGCTCTTTGGGATTTGCCGGGGCATTATTGCATGTGCTAAACCATTCCCTTTTCAAATCGCTGCTATTCTTTACAGCCGGTAATGTTTATCAGGCAACGCATACGCTTGAAATAGAAAAAATGGGCGGATTGGTGAAGAAAATGCCGCAGACTGCATTCTTATTTCTGATTGCTGCTCTGGCCATTTCCGGATTGCCACCTTTCAATGGGTTTATCTCTGAATTTATTCTTTACACGGGACTTCTCGGGTTAATCCAACATGCATCGACAATTTCACTGCTTGGTATTATCACTACAATCAGCGGGTTGGTGGTTATTGGCGGCCTGGCAATTATTTGTTTTACCAAAGCATTCAGCGTGGTGTTTTTGGGAAGTCCCAGGCATGAATTTCATCATGAAGTGAAAGAGCGTTCCCGTTTTCAGTTAGCACCGTTATATTTTATCGTTGCTCTAATTGCCATTATTGGCCTTTTCCCTAAGTTATTCCTAAATTTGTTACTAAAACCGGTTCAATTATTTACCGGTTTGCAGCAGTTTCCGTTTGCTTCGTTCCAGGGAAATGGCATCGAAGTATTATTATCTGTCAGCAAAGGCAGTTGGTATTTAATACTGGCGATACTTATTCTTTGGATGATCCGAAAATTGGTGGTAAGCCGACAAACAAGTACAATTTCCACGACCTGGGGTTGTGGCTACACTGCTCCTACCCCAAAAATCCAATACACGGGCAGTTCATTCTCCAAAACTTACAGCAAGTTGTTCGGAATGATTTTTCAGATCAAAAAGAAAGAAAAAGAGGTGCAGGGCATTTTTCCAACCCATGCACATCTCGAAACAAGCACATACGATAAAATTGAAAAATGGCTGATAGATTACCCAATCATCAATGTAAGGCATTTCCTGGGACGTTTCCTGTTTATTCAAAACGGACGCGTACAATCGTATGTGGCTTATGGTATTGTTTTTATCATTTTCATCATTTTGTTGACTATCTTTAATATTGTATTATGAACTTAGCCTGGAGCTTCATACTTATTCCGGCCGTAGCAATATGCCTTATTCCTTTTCTGAATTTGAAAGGGAAAGCCATTGCTGTGTATGCCGCCGTGAGCCTGATTGCCATCCCGACAAGTTACGTAGCTGCTCAATCATTAACAGGGCAACCATTCAACATGACCTTGCAAGGCAGTTTAGTGACTGGTGAAATTCGCCTGCAGGTAGATGCACTTTCGGCCTGGTTTATGCTCATTATCAATTTTGCCTTTCTCACCGGTGGTTTCTACGGGTTGTTCTATATGAATGCATACAGCAATCAGCCGAACAACTTATCGTTGCATGGCATCCTTTTCGTACTTCTTTACGCGGCTTTAATTAGCCTTTGCGTATTACAAAACAGCATGGCGTTTCTGATAGCCTGGGAAATCATGGCGCTTTCGGCATTCCTGAGCATCCTTTTCGAACATGAGAAAACGGCGACAGTAAAAGCCGGCATCAACTACCTCGTTCAATCGCATGTTTCCATCCTGTTCCTAATGATTGGATTTATCTGGGTGGCCAGCAAAACGGGCAGCTACGATTTCAGTGCTATCCAGGCTTACTCCGGCAAAAATTCCAGCGCCGTTTCTTTAATGCTGTATCTGTTTTTCTTTATCGGGTTTGCCATCAAAGCCGGTTTTGTACCTTTCCACACCTGGTTGCCTTACGCACATCCGGCAGCACCAGCCCATATTTCGGGAATCATGTCGGGGGTATTGATTAAGATTGGAATATTTGGCATACTTCGCATGTTGTTGCTTATCAAACTGGATTACACGACTATCGGTGGCATCATTCTGGCAATTTCTTTAATCTCCGGAGTGTATGGTGTAATGCTCGCTATTCTGCAGCACAACCTGAAAAAATTGCTCGCCTATCACAGCATTGAGAATATAGGAATTATTGGAATCGGAATCGGGTTAGGTTGCATTGGCCTTGGAACGAATAATCCCGTACTAAGCTCATTGGGATTTGCAGGAGCCTTGTTGCACACGCTGAACCACTCGCTTTTTAAATCAGTGCTATTCTTTACAGCAGGCAATGTTTATCAGGCAACACACACGCTGGACATTGAAAAACTGGGCGGATTGGTCAAAAAAATGCCACAGACAACTATTCTCTTTCTCGTTGCAGCATTGGCCATATGCGGATTGCCGCCGTTCAATGGCTTTATTTCGGAGTTTATGCTGTACACCGGACTATTCAATTCTTTTCATAACGCAACCATTATCTCTGTAATTGGAATAGTAACTACTATTTCCGGGCTTGTAATGATTGGGGGACTAGCCCTGATGTGTTTTACCAAAGCTTTCGGAGTAGTGTTTTTAGGAAGCGCCAGGCATGTTTTTCATCACGAGATTAAAGAGCGTCCGTTCCTGCAATTGTTGCCGCTTTACTTTATTGCTGCTTTCATTATTTCCATTGGGTTATTCCCCAACGTATTTTTAGATTTACTGATAAAACCCGTCCAGCTGTTCACAGGTTTGCAGCAACTTCCGTTTATTTCCTTCCGGGGAAATGGAATCGAGGCTTTACTAGCCATCAGCCGCGCGAGTTGGTATGTAATTGCGTTGATTTTAATCCTTTTGGGAATCCGAAAATTAGTCTCGCTGAAAAAAGTAACCACTGTTTCGCCAACATGGAACTGCGGATACACAGCTCCGACATCTAAACTCCAATACACCGCCAGCTCGTTTGTAAAGACTTACAGCAAGCTGTTCGCCATGGTTTTTCTTATCTCAAAAAAAGGAGAGAAAGTACTGGGCATCTTTCCGGCCACAGCACATTTGGAAACGCATCCGTACGACAAAATTGAGAAATGGTTTATCGATTATCCAATCAGCCGGTTAAAGATATTTATGGGACGCTTCCGCTTTTTTCAAAACGGGCAATTGCAATTCTACATTCTCTACGGAATTATTTTTATTATTGCAATCATAAGTATTCCAATACTATACAGCCAAATCACCTTATTTATCGAATTTTTAAAACAACTATAATTATGCTGAGCTTATTATTAATTATCCTGGCCGCTACTTTTTTTACGGGTATCATTATCCGCACCAAAAGTATTGCATCCGGTCGTAAAGGACCGGGGATATTCCAGCCTATCAAAGACGTAATCCGGCTTTTTAAAAAAGGAGCTGTGTATAGCGAAACGTCGAGTTTTGTGTTCCAGATTGCCCCCACTATTTATTTTGCATCCGTTTTTGTGGCTATGCTGGTAGTTCCGTTTGGACAATCAAAAGGAATCATCAGTTTTAACGGCGACTTTATTTTCTTTGCTTACATATTGGCGCTTGGTAAATTTTTTAGCATAATCGGTGCCATGGATACAGGTAGCAGTTTCGAAGGCATGGGTGCCAGCCGCGAAGCGCTTTATTCGATGTTTGCCGAGCCGGCTTTCTTTATCCTTATGGGCTCGCTAGCTTTGCTGACAGGTTTTACTTCTTTCCAGGAGATATTTTCGGCATTGCATTTAGGTTCATCTATCAGTTATGCATTAGCTGTAATGGCGGCAATTGTCTTTTTGCTGATTGCCATGATTGAGAATAGCCGTATGCCGCTTGATGACCCAAAAACGCACCTCGAACTCACTATGGTTCACGAGGTAATGATCCTGGACAACAGCGGTTTCGATTTGGGATTGATTCTCTCGGCCGGTTATCTGAAATTCGCCATTTACGGGGCCATTATCTTTAATCTTTTTAGCGGAACAATCGCTTACGGATATGCCATCCCGATGTTTTTCGGCATGCAACTCTTTCTGGCATTTGCCGTTGGGATGATTGAATCATTTATGGCCCGCTTCAGAATGAATCACAATGCCCAGTTTATCGTGGTGCTTTCGTCTGTATCTTTGCTGATATTTTTCGGCGCTTTATTGGTTTCAGGTAAATTTATTTAAGTACCCCTAATCCCCAAAGGGGACTTTAAGAATAGAACAAATTATTAATTCTAAATCAAGAAATTATGTTACACGTACTGCTAATCATTTTTCTGATTTCGCTATTTTACCTGGCCATTGCCAATCGTATGACTACCTACATAAGCGTGCTGGCTTTGCAGGGAGTCCTGCTTTTCTTAGTGGCCTTTCTGGAGTTGAAAGACATCAACACTCTCAACCTGGTATTAATTCTGCTGGAAACGATCATTTTCAAATCGGTGGCAGTGCCGGTATTCCTGAAATATGTGCTAAAACGAAATCATATCACACGGGAAGCTGAGCCTTACCTTCCTAATTTTGTGTCGTTAATCATCACAACGGTCATTGTTATTACCACCATCATTCTTTCCAACACCATGGAAGAAAGCCGGTTGGACAAAATGTTCTTTGTGGTAGCACTTTCCACGCTGTTCACAGGACTGTATTTCATTGCGTCGCGCCGGAAAATCATTACCCACGTAATGGGATATCTGGTTATTGAAAATGGTGTTTTTGTATTGTCACTTGCGGTTGGTAACGAAATGCCCATGTTGGTGAACCTCGGTATTATGCTCGATATTTTTGCCAGCGTGCTGATTTTGGGTATCTTTCTAAATAAAATCGGGGACGTATTTAAAGACATTGATGTAAATCAACTTACAAATTTGAAAGACTATTAAGAATTTACGATTTATCCATTTACGATTTACGATTCATTCTTTTCAGAATTTCTTAGTAGAACAAAATTCATAGTTTATGATAATAATATATTTAATAGCCGCCGTATTAATTGGCACAGGCCTGTTTTTCAACCGGGGGAAAGCTCTCAATTACACGTTGGTCGGTGTGTTTCTTGTATTGCAATGTGCATTCACAGCGTATGCTTGTTTGCATTACAACGAAATGACGTCAAACTACTTCACCTTCGATTCGTTGGGGATAATCATGCTCCTGACGGCCACTATCATTTCCATTCCTGCTGCTTTTCACAGTTATATTTACATCGAAGAGAGCGACGAAATGACTCCCCGTTCCCGCGCCACTTACTTTGGAGCCCTGGTACTGTTAATTACAGCTGTAAGTGCGGCTTACCTGGCCAACCATATTGCCGTGGTGTGGATTTTCACCGAAATAACCACCTTAAGTGCTTCAGCACTGATTTATCACCATCGCAATAAACTGGCATTGGAAGGAACCTGGAAATACATATTTATTTGTGCCATAAGCATTACCTTTGTTTTTATCGGCATTCTATTCCTAAGCCTGGCATTTGCAAAAGGTGGCGCCGACGATTTATCCTACAAAAATTTATTATCACATGGCTCGCTGCTGAATTTATCGTGGTTGCGTCTGGCGTTCCTGTTTATCTTCACCGGATTTACGGCTAAATTAGGACTCTTTCCCATGTTTACGGCAGGCGTGGATGCCAAGGACAAAGCGCCCGGCCCTGCCGCGGCCTTACTTTCCAGTATTGTAATGGGAATGGGTTTTGTCGGTGTTTTCCGCATTTACGTGGTAGTAGCCAATACGCCTTTACTCCATTGGGCGAGCCTGGTGGTGGGCATTGCGGCTTTCTTATCGTTATTTATTGCCGCCGTGTATATGATAAAAGTAAAAAACATCAAACGAATGATGGCCTACTCCAGCGTGGAGCACATGGGTTTGGTGATGATGGGTATGGCAGCCGGTGGAATTGGTTATTATGCAGCAATACTGCACATTGTGCTGCATTCATTTGTAAAGGCAAGCCTTTTCTTCCAATACAACCAGTTGTATAAAGTATTCCGGAATAAAAATATTTATCAACTGGGGAACTATTTCAAGTACAATACCACCGGGGCGATAGTGGTGCTTTTTGCCTTTATAAGTGTTACGGCCATGCCACCATCCGGAATGTTTGTGAGCGAGTTTCTTATCTTCCGCTCCATGTTCGAAGCCAATCAGTTTGTCCTTCTAATCATCGTGTTGCTACTGCTTACGCTTATTATATGGGCATTTGCAAAAAGTATTTTTAAAATATTGTTTATCCCTGCGGTTGGGTTCGACGAAAGTAAAGTTCCGGTAATAAGCACATGGAGATCAACTTCGCAGTTTATCCTGTTAGGCGGGGCAGCATATCTGGGTTTAAACCCGCCCTTGTTTTTTGTGGATTTAATTAAAACCAGCATAATGCTTCTGCCGCATTGATGCTTAGCAGTAAGAGGTAAGCAGTAAGCGGCAAGAAAGTACCATTAACAACAAGTCAGTTATTATGAACTACATCAGCATAAAAAACAATCAGACCATACAACTTTCGGACATTCCGGAAAGCAACTACGAATATTTCTATGAAATGATAGTTGACCTGGTTTTGGGTCATCCCGAAAGGCATTGCGTGAATTATTTCGGATATAAAGCCGGAAGCAACGTGAAACTTATTTGCTGCATAGCAGACGATTCCACCCACGAGATATTAGTGTCCACTTGTTTGGTTCATAAAGATCACGTGCTTGAATCTTTCAGCAGCCAATTGTTATGCTTTGAGAAATTTGAGCGCGAGATTCATGAGAATTTCGGCCTGAATTTTACCGATCATCCCTGGTTAAAGCCTGTTCGTTATGCATTCAACCGCGAAGATAAGTCACAGGTTATGGAAAATTACCCTTTTTATTCCATCGATAGCGAAGAACTTCACGAGGTTGGTGTAGGTCCTATTCACGCCGGAATTATTGAGCCCGGACATTTCCGCTTTATTTGTAACGGCGAACAGATCCTACACCTCGAGATTCAGCTGGGCTACCAGCACAAAGGCGTTGAAGAACTCTTTATCAAAAAGAAGAAGTTGCTCCAACGCGCGACTTTAGCGGAAGGCATTGCCGGCGACACCGTTGTTGGACACAGCGTTACTTTTGCCCATGTATGGGAAAGTTTATGCGGCTACGAAGCATCCCGCGACATTGAATTTGCCCGGACGTTGGCGTTGGAACTGGAACGAATGGCAGTACACGTAGCCGATTTAAGCGGAGCCTGTACCGATATTGCGTATCAGTTGGGAAGCTCGGTATTTGGTCGATTGCGTACGCCAATCATCAATTTTATTCAGGAATGGGGCGGAAACCGCCTGGCAAAAGGATTAATCAGGCCCGGACGGAACCAGTTTCCATTTACACCCGCCCTGGCGGAACGGTTGAAACTTGTTTTGGATATATTTGAACCTGAATTTAATGAAATGGCTGAGAAATTATTCGGATTATCCAGTGCCCTATCCCGCTTTGAACGAACCGGCCTGGTTTCGCATGCAGATGCAACTTCCATCGGAGCCGTTGGAATGGCTGCGCGCATGACCAATCTGAACAGAGACATTCGCAGCTCGCACCCTTTTGGTTTATATAACGAATTAGCACATGAACCCATTTTGAAACGCCACGGCGATGTTTATTCGCGCATGCAGATACGCAGGCTGGAAGTTGGGCAATCCATCCGATACATCCGGAAACTGCTTGCCGAAGTTCCGGCTCAAACTTCGAAACCGGAGCTATCAAACCAGCCGAAACCAAACTCATTTTGCCTGTCATTGGTAGAAGGTTGGCGCGGTGAAATTTGCCATTGTGCGCTGACAGACAAGAAAGGAGAATTAATGGTTTATAAAATCAAAGACCCGTCGTTCCACAATTGGCTTGCCCTGGCTCTGGCAGTCCGCAACAACGAAATCTCTGATTTCCCGATTTGTAATAAGAGTTTTAATCTGTCGTATTCAGGACATGATTTATGACCCCTATCCCTTAACGGGGAACTATGTTAGTATCTTCTATTTTTTTGAACTGATTTGATAAATTGAAATAAACAAAAGTAACTCTGTTCCCCTTTAGGGGCTAGGGGTTCATTAAATATTATGCTAGAAAATCTTAAGATAGTATATCACCAGGGAAAACAATATATTCCAGACCCTACAACGGTGGAAGTCCCCGGTATTTTCAGAGGCCGTCCCATTATCAGCAACACAAAAGTGAACGAAACTGAACTGATGGAACTATGTCCGACGCAAGCCATTTCGGCCGGTCCCATTAAAATTGATTTAGGAAAGTGTACTTTCTGCGGAGAATGTGCCATGCGTTTCCCGGAAAAAATTTCGTTCACCAAAGATTATAAACTGTCAAGCAACGAACGTGACCGGTTGATAATACTGGAAGGTGAAGATAAACCCGTGGAGGTTAACCCGGAAACTGTTCGGAAAGAAATCCACAGCGTTTTAGGGCGGTCGCTAAAGCTTCGCCAGATTTCTGCCGGTGGAGATAACAGTTGCGAAATGGAACTGAATGCTGCCAACAACGTTCAGTTTGACATGAGCCGTTACGGGATTGACTTTGTGGCATCGCCACGCCACGCCGATGGCATTGTTATCACCGGTCCGCTTACCAAAAACATGGCCCAGGCGGTTCAGATATGTTACGATGCAACTCCCGAACCCAAAATCATTGTGCTGGTAGGCACCGATGCCATCAGCGGTGGTATTTTTGCCGGCTCCCCTGCCCTAGACCGCAGCTTTCTGGAAAAATATCATATCGACTTATATATTCCGGGCAATCCTGCTCATCCACTCACCATTATCAATGGCTTGCTGGATTTGACACGAAAACTGAAATAGCCATGATTTTTAATTACGCTTTGTGTTTTAGGCGCATTGAAGTATGGATTTTACGGAAAAAAGCTCAAAATGTTTTCTTATTTGAAAGCAAAAGTGTATTTTTGTATAGATTTTTTTGAAAAATGGCAAATAAATACGAAGAACTTATACACGCATTTGAAACAAAACTGCGAAAATTGATTTCGGAGTATAAGTCATTACAAGAACAAAACACCCTGTTAAAAGCTGATTTAGACCGGAAACAGACCGACTTAATGGAGGCTCATCAGGAAATTTTGGAACTTCGAAAAAATTACGACCATTTACAACTTGCTAAAAACATGTTGGGCGGATCGGAAGCTGAGAAAGCGGAATCCAAACAACAAATCACAAAAATGGTGCGGGAAATAGACAAGTGTTTAGCTCTTTTGAATGAATAGAGCGTATGAAAGACGATAAATTTACTATAAATGTTACAGTTAATGGCTTTAAAATGCCATTGACCATTCCACGTAAAGACGAGGAGTTATATCGGAACGCAGAAAAATTGGTTGAAAAGTATATAAATCATTTTCAAAAACAATACAATCAGCGCTCTACCGAACAAATTCTTATCATGGCGGCTTTTCAAATTGCAGTTATAGTTTCGAAGCAGGAACTCAGCGAGGACATTAGTCCGTTAGCTGATAAGATTCAGGCTTTGGACAACGAATTGAAGGCATTACTTAACAGGGAATAAACCATTTATCTCGTTTTCTTAAACCAGGTTTCCGCATTACATTGTCTGAAAAACTTCTTTACAAGTGGAGTTTTATTCTTTCAATGCAATGCTTTTTTTATGTTTAAACATTAATACAACAATTCTCAATTACATACTTAAATTTACAAGATGGAAAATATAATAATCGGACTGATTGCACTTGTTGCCGGAGCCGGAGGGACATTTGTCCTGCTGCGTTTTGTCAACAAACGGGCAATGGCAGAAGCAGCAGCTGAGGCTGAGCTGCTCAAAAAAAACAAGCTTATAGAAGCAAAAGAAAAATTTATTGCCCTGAAAGCAGAACACGAACAACAGGTTCAGGAACGCAATGCTAAAGTTCAGGAAAAAGAAGTGAAAATTCAGCAACGCGAAATGCAGTTGAACCAGAAACAAAGCGAAGTTCAACGCAAAATCAATGAAGTAGAAGCGCTGAAGGATAATCACGAACAACAAATCCATGCGCTTGAAGGAAAGAAAAAAGAGCTGGATCACCTTCAACACCAGGCACAAATGGAACTTGAAACCATTTCGGGACTTTCGGCAGAACAAGCCAAAGAACGATTGGTGGAAGCACTGAAAGAAGAAGCCAAAACCAATGCCATGTCGTACATCAACGACATTATGGAAGAAGCTAAAATGACGGCCAACAAAGAAGCCAAGAAAATTGTGGTTCAGAGCATTCAACGTGTGGCTACCGAGACAGCGATTGAAAACTCGGTAACTGTTTTTCACATTGAATCGGACGAAATAAAAGGACGTATTATCGGTCGTGAGGGACGTAACATCCGCGCTCTGGAAGCTGCTACCGGTGTTGAAATCATTGTTGACGATACCCCTGAAGCAATCGTACTTTCTGCATTCGACCCTGTTCGTCGCGAAATTGCACGCCTCTCGCTTCACCAACTGGTTACCGACGGACGTATTCACCCTGCCCGTATTGAAGAAGTGGTAAACAAAGTCCGCAAACAAGTTGAAGAAGAAATTATTGAAATTGGCAAACGTACCACTATCGACTTAGGAATTCATGGCTTGCACCCTGAACTGATCCGTATGGTGGGTAAAATGAAATACCGTTCGTCGTACGGCCAAAACCTGCTACAACACTCACGTGAAGTAGCAAATCTGTGTGCTACCATGGCTTCGGAACTTGGATTGAACCCTAAAAAAGCTAAACGCGCCGGACTCTTACACGATATAGGCAAGGTGCCAGATGATGAGCCGGAATTGCCACACGCAATACTTGGTATGCGTTTGTGCGAAAAATACAAAGAGAAACCTGATATTTGTAATGCCGTAGGTGCTCACCACGATGAAGTGGAAATGGAAACGCTTATTGCACCGATTGTTCAGGTGTGTGATGCTATCTCCGGAGCACGTCCGGGAGCACGCCGCGAAATTGTGGAAGCTTATATCAAACGTTTGAACGATTTGGAAAACCTGGCCTTGTCTTATCCGGGCGTATTGAAGACTTATGCCATTCAGGCCGGTCGTGAGTTGCGCGTAATCGTGGGTGCAGACAAAATTGATGACAAAGAAACTGAATTATTGTCGTTCGATATTGCCAAGAAAATCCAGGACGAAATGACTTATCCGGGTCAGGTAAAAATAACGGTTATCCGTGAAACCAGAGCTGTGAGTTACGCTAAATAAACTGACAACGAATAGTTGACAATAAACCTTATAAGATTAAAAACCGATATTCAGCATTAGGCTGTTTATCGGTTTTTTTTGTTACAATGAAAACAGACATCGAAACCAGAGAGTTTTTTTAAGCAAACAAAAAAACTCATTTTGATCATTAACATCGTACCACCAAAAGGGGACTATTGAATTATTTAATGCGTCATGAATAATTATGCATTTATATAATACCTATATCAATAATTATTTTTACATTTGCAACTGTATTTATCGCTCATCTCCCTAAAACGCAAAGCATTATTAAATGAGATATCATTTCTGTTTAAGTGCGGCGTCAGCACGGTAAACACTGACAACAAGTCAATGAAACGATCAATTTTACTCCTCATCGCCATAACTCTTGTGGCAAGTATTTCTGCGTTCGATTTCACGGTTAATGGTATTTTTTACAAGATTAAAACACCAGCTTCATCCAATCGGGTAGCGGTTACAGCTGGCTCTTCTACTGGCAATAGCTATGCGGGAGCTGTTGTAATTCCGTCGACGGTAACTTACAATGCTAAAACATATTCGGTAACCGAATTTGATTCTTGGGCATTTGTTAGCTGTTATGATCTTACTGCAATTACAATTCCTAATACTGTCGATACCATTAACGATGGCGCTTTTTGGGGCTGTATCAAAATGACAAGCCTGACTTTGCCGGCTTCGGTTAAAAAAATTGGTAATTATGTGTTTGTAGGCGATACAACCTTAACCACCATTACGGTGGACGCTGCAAACGCATATTTTAAAAGCGACCAAGGAGTGTTGTATAACAAAACACTGAACGTTCTGCTTTCGTATCCTACAGGAAAACCTGCTTTAAGTTATACTATCCCAAGCACTGTAGATACTCTTGGAGCATATTCTTTTGCATATTGCAAACTTACGTCTATATCTATTCCAAATACGGTAAAATATATGTATCATGCCACTTTTTGTATGTGTTATGGCTTAACGTCAGTTAATCTGCCAGCATCACTTACGTATTTAAACAACAATCCATTTTACGATTGTACAAATATGACTGCTGTAAATGTAGATCCTGCAAATCAAGAGAATCAGAGTGTTGATGGCGTGCTTTATAAAAAAGGTTTAACCACCATCATTTATTATCCACCAGCCAAATCGGGGAGTAGTTTTGTGATTCCATCCACAGTAACGTATGTTCGGTCAAGTGTTTTCATGAATGCAACAAAATTAAACTCTGTTACCATTCCTGCATCGATGACAACTATTCGTTCGGGTATGTTTTCGGGTTGTACGGGTTTAACAACTATCAATGCCTATCCTCCAGTACCGATTACATTAAATGAAATTTCTCCTGGTTCAAATGCCTACGATGTTTTTAAAGGCGTGGATACACTTCATTGCGTTCTCCATGTGCCAGTAGGTTCACGGTCACTTTATGCAAATGCTTTTCAATGGAAAGGGTTCAGCAATATCGTTGAAGGTTTTACATCAGGGTTCACATCGGCTAAGACTTCAAATATCAAAGTTACAGCACAAAATGGAAAAATTCTGCTCAGTGGTTATGCCCCGGGCGAACTCATTACAGTTTACAATACCCGGGGAATAATACTTTACCAACGATATGCTAATTCCCCAACAACCACAATAAATCCGAATTATAATGGCGTTGTTGTGGTTAAAGCAGGTTCAGAAAACATAAAAGTATTATTGTTTTAAATGACTGTTGAGTTAGATACGCAGAGATAAGTTTGAATCCAAAAGTCTGCTTTCTGAATAGCAATCACAAAAGCATATCGCAAATTATTGAAGACGACTTATAGCAGTATTAATTCTAAATTTATTTTTTGGTTGTATCTTTGCACGGCAATTGACCCACCAGGATGAACCAAAATTTGAAATAAATGACTAATATTCAATATACTTTACTTAGCAGAACCGACAAACTACCACTTACCTGTTCGCGTGCCGGGAATTGCTGCCATGGCAATAAGGTATTGCTCAATCCGTGGGAATTGGCCTGTTTGGCCAACGAGAAGAAAATTAGTACCAGAGAATTTAGAAACATGTACACCGAATGGAGTGGTGTGCGATTGCTGTTCAATGGTGTGGTTGGCTATAACGGGAAACGGGTCTGCAACCAGTATATAGATGAAATAGGCTGTAGTATTCATATTGCCCGCCCTCTTGCATGCCGACTTTTTCCGTTAGGGCGGCAAATTCAAAACGGAGAAACGGTTTATATGCATCAGGGCGAAGTATTTCCCTGCATGGAAGGTTGTAGCGAGGTATTGAATTTACCCTATTGCAGTGTAACTGAATATCTGATCGGACAGCAAACTGAAAAATGGGAACTGGCCCAGAACACCTATCTGGAAGTGGTCCAACTATTGGCCGACAACGCTTTTGAGTTGCTGTTGGATAGTGGATTGGCCGAATCGGGCGATAAGGAAACTTTACAGCAATGGCGAATAATGGCGAATGAATCGCCGGAACAATTAGCCGAAAGAATTGGCCAGGAGTGGCTCGACCAGTTGACCATCCCTGAGTTAGGCATTGACATTCAACAACCACAACAGTTTTGCGAGCAGCATGTTATGCTGCTCCAGGAAAAGCTGCAAACTTCATTTGGAAATGCTCAAACCCTGGAAGAGCTTCACGAAGCTGCGGCACTGGTTATGGCACTCGCTTTACTGTTGTCTGTTACCGTTGGAGCAGAACCACGTTTACTGGTGAGCCATTGGATAGATATAGCAAAAAGCAATGGAGCACAGGAGTAAAAATCCATCAAATAAATTGACGAGTTGGTTGTAAGAAACTTATTCAAATAAAAACTAAAAAACAGAGCCGTATAAAATGAATTATGCAGCTCTGCTTTTTATATGTACATTTTCAAATTATGCTATTTTTTAAAGAGTTTATACGTTCTGTCTCCTGCATGAATAATATAAACTCCCGGTTTCATATTATCCGTTTCAACCGTATTCTTGCCGGCAAACAAATTTCGGACAAGCATCAACTGCCCGGCAACGTTATAAATCTTGAGTTGTATCCCTTCATTTAGCAAGACTGTAAACCTTTCGCGAACTGGATTCGGGTAAATGATTAAATCCGGGCTTTCCGGATTATTGTCCCTCGTAACATCCGCCATTTCCTTTAACATCATATCGGCATTGGCCTCTTTACTATCATTCGTAAGTCCAATCGTTGAATACGCAAAAGCATTGGCAGTTTCCGAAACAACAGTAAATGAATCAACTGGAAGTTTATCAAACAGATAATTTCCATTCACGTCAGTCAATGTCCATGCCACAGGCTCATTATATCTGTTCATCAGCAAAACAGTGGTATTGACAGCAAGGGCATAATCAGGGCTACCATAAGTATTCATTAGTGCATTTTTCACCAGCAATGTATCGTTGAGCCGGTTATATTCAAAGAAAACATTTCCAAAGATACGCCCTGTACCCTCTACGTGCGGAACAAATTTTCTCATTTTCACCACGAGATCAGCTGTATCGGAACGCAGGCTTACAAAATCGGCAAACCTGTAATACAATTTATCAATATAGAAAGTAGGCAGATATTCCTTATAAAACGATTTTTCAGGAATAACATAAACTGTATAATCGGACTGAGGCAATCCCTTAAACAGGAAAGCTCCATCCGATATTTTTCCTATGGCAACAACCTTTCGATGGCCTTTTTCGAACAAAACAGCTAACCCAAACTTAACAGTATCTGTTCCGGCCACTGCTTTTCCGGCCAGGATATATGTATCAGCCGGTTCAATCAACTCATAGCATTTCACTATGCCGGAAGCGTTGCAGAAATTCACAAATCCTGCCAGCGTATAGATTAAGACACCATTGAATCTCACTTTATCACCCACATTCAGGCCTCTTGTTAGCATTCCTGTTGTGTAAACCTCTTCCTGTGGATTGATATAGAATAACATTCCGGTGCCGTCCTCCTTTACAAACAACAGGTTGGCACAACTATCAACACCTCTTTCAACTACACCTTTGCGGTCTTTCACACATTCAGGAATAGTATCGATCAACCGGTAACATTCGGCAACGCCGTTAATCAGACAGTTCGATTCTTTTATTGAATCATTTCTAATCAGATAACCGCCGAAAATCACTCTATCCCCGGACTTCAAGGCAGGTTCAACACTTACAGTTGCATCTGTGGCTACATTGGGTTTTATTAAATAAAGATTTCCTGTTAGTATCTCCTTGATCAGCAATCCGGCGCTATTACAATTAGGCATTCCAGCTAACACAATTCCTTTTTTGTCCAATATGCATTCCGTAGACGGCTCAGTTATTTTGTAGCAAAGCACATATCCAAAAGTCCTGCAATTAGGAACAGAAACAGAATCTTTCAAATCAGACGCAGCTTTAAATACGACCTTATCTCCTGCTTTTAATGCATTTGGATAGGTATCGGTAGCCGCACCCTGAATCCGGTACAGGTAGGGAAGTATGGAAGCGTAAGGAACCGAAAGATCCTCGACATATAATTTTCCGTTGCAGTTAACCACTACTCCTTTTCTGTCGGGCACACAAGGGACAACTGTGTCAATCAATTCGTAACAGGTTGCAACACCTATATACCTGCACATATCGGCTGAAACGGAAGAATCCAACACCTTATATCCACCAAAATAGACTTTATCCCCGACATTCAGAGGCGGTTTTACGGAAATGTTTGTAGCTGCATCTACCTCCTCTTTTATTTTATACAACTGGATTACCGCAAGAGGCGAAGAAATATCCTGAATAAACTTTATACCCCCGCAACTTACAACAACCCCCTTTTTATCCATTTCGCACCTGACATTTATAGTGTGCAAATAATTTCCATTGACATATAACTGTTTGTTTGCATTAATCACCCCAAGATTGATTTTAGCAACGAAGGTTGAAATTACCTGAGTGCAAATCCGGTCCGGATCATTGATTTTATTGAGACCTACATATATCCTGTTACCGGAAACAGAATCTTTCGTAAAATAGAAATCCGGACAGCCATCATTAGATATATATGTATAAGACAAAACTACGCTATCGGAATAGGTTGGAAATGAAGGATAAATAGCAAACGAGTCCTTTAGTAAGGCATTAGTTTGTCCATCAATAGACAAAAATCCACAAAAAAGCAAAACGACTACAAAAAATAACCTGTAAATATGTGTTTTCATTACTTGTAAATTTAGGTGTAAATTAAACTATAAATCGTATACCGAAAAAGAGACCGACTAAGCGGATGAACCTGTAAGTATATAACAATCAGATGCATATTATTCCTGTAACGTTGCATATATTTTTGCACTTTTAACCCTTCTGGAATCTTCAGGAACATATATAATTATGGATTATGAAAATTACCGAACGACAATTAATTGTATGGTTTTTGATAATCAGAAATATCACACTATCTTTGTGCACCTTATTTGTTGAAAAGCAGATTGTGTCAGATAATAGATATTTCACAAGGTATGACAATTCACAGCGGTGAAACTACCGGAATGCAATAAATTATTGGCAGTTAAACTACATTATGGGGCTGTTTGGTTTTGACAGCAGGTAGAACTGATATGTAAGCATGTCGAGCATTGAGAAAACGGCTCGTAAATCTCGGATCTCAAAATTATAACTGGCGAAAATAACTACGCTCTTGCTGCTTAATCGAATAGAGTAGATTAAACTTAATTCCGGTACAAGGTACTGGAACGAGACATTTCCCGGCGGCCGTCGCTTCGAGGCCAATGATCAGGAAATGCGGATAAATCGAAGATAGTCGTGCTTAGCCTTGGAGGCACGATGAAATAAAAAGGATAAGGCGCAGGTTGGTGGCTTCGGTCTTGCCCACGCACGAAAACCTAAGCGAAGATAAACATGTAGAAAGCTTATTATTTCCTTGTTTGGACGAGGGTTCGACTCCCTCCAGCTCCACATTAATAAAATTAGAACCACACAAATGCCTGTAAAATCTATGATTTACAGGCATTTGCATTTTAAGCAAGTCACAAAACATTCAAAATCTATCAATCTATAGGTGCTGAATTCAGTGGACTTGAAAATTTAAAATACAAACTCCACCGAATTTAGGCAAAAAGTGATTATAATCAAGCAGTTCAATATTTGAACTGCTTGATTGGGAATCAAAAAGAAAGTATTTTTGAAAACTTATAAAGGTTACCACAAATGAACACAAAACTATCCATTCTTTTTTTCGTAAAGAGAACAAAAACAAGCACTGATGGGCTTCTACCCATCTTCATTCGCGTTACAGTAAGTGGCGAACGTATCGAATTCTGGACAAAACGTTTTACTTCTTCTGACAAATGGTCGATTGAAGTCAATCGCATGGAATCCGAAGTGTCAGGCGAGAAAAAAATGTCGCATCAAATCCGTTCAACCGTTTCTTTTACGGTTTGACGCATGACAACTAAACGCCAAAACAAGCTTAACATAACACTAGAATTAGAAACTAATGCAAAAAGAAAATTTTCAGGAAAAAGGCTATTACTTTTTTAAGGCATAAAAGTGATTTTCTAAAGCCTAGAACAAATAATTCAATCCGATATACATTCCGGTATTACCATCTTGTTTGTCGAATGCTTTGCCATAATCGGCAGAAATAACAAAGTTCTCGTTCCAACCAATTTTCAATCCAATACCGGCAGCCGAATGGAATTTTCCCGATTCATAAGCTTTGAAATAGTTTGGATTTTCAGAGGTAATTGTAGAACTCATATCAATAGGTTTCAGAATTATCCCCGAATCGAAAAAAACGTTCGTACCTAAATAAAAGTTCTGTTTAAACATTTCGAAACGTAGAAATTTATAGCGAAATTCCAAGTTTACAAAACCTACATTATCACCAATTACTCTACTGCGCAAAACTCCACGAATTGAACTTTTTCCACCCATACCCTGATTAGTGGCTCCTGTGAGAAAACTGGTAATTAACAGCGGTTGGGCAAAATATGGAACACGGTCTTTCCCAAGTGTCATTTGGTAATCAAACCGGTAGGCAAACGACAAATCCTTAGCCAGAGTAAAATATTGGCGGTGAATAAACGCAAATTTGGTGTGAGGAAACGCTTGATTAGCAAATTTTGGAGCTGTTTGGATAACTGCTTCTGTCCAAATCCCTTTCATTGGGCAAGCCAATTGATCCCTCGAATCGTATTTTAAACCGATTTTGAAACAATTTAGATTTCCACCATTCGCTTCATTCGACGTAATTAGACCCCATGATTGATATTTTTCAAAAAGGGTTTCTCCCGTTTTTACAATTTTCAGTTTCGAGTTATTTACAGTATCCATTGCGAAGTTATAAAACGTGTAACCTGCAACCCACCCAGATTTAGTATTACTGAAATTTCCCTGAAAATCGGCTTTGGCACGAAACATATTTCGTTCATTCTTATAAAACAATTGATTTGAGCTGGTTACAAGAGCTGGAGTATAAACCGATTGATAACCATTATAGCCATAGAAATCGGACATAAGATCGGTGACATAAGCAATATCAACTGTTGTTCTAACTTTGGGAATTAATTGTTCGGAGTCGTATCTCAATCTGGCTACACTCGTTCCTTTGGTATATGTTGAATATTCCAGATACAAGGAATGATCGTACTTTGGAAAGCGAGAGCCATCACCATTATGGTACAAATTAACCAATGCGCCATATTGAAAGCCTAAATCGGATTCGTAAGAAATAGCAGGCAATGCACCAAAACTAAATCCCTTTTTAATTTTCTGTTGGGAAAAAATTGATGCAGTAACAAGAAACAAACAAGAAACTAAAAACAACCTTTTCATTCTTTTAGCTTTTAAGTCTGGGTCAAAGATAAAAAAAAAGCATAAATAAAAAAGCACACTAAAATTTGAGCATGGTAGCTGCCATGTTGATGCTATTCACAGGATGTGATGACAAATTGGATGTCCACAAAGTGTATGAATTCTCGGTTAGCTCCTTACCACTTCAAAAGAAAATCAAAGTGTGTGAAACCGTTGAAATCCGTTTTAAACTCGTGCAAAACGATAAATACGAGGGCGCTAAGTATTACTTCAACTTTTTTCAGCCCGAAGGAAAGGGGTATATCCAAAACGAAAACAGTGATATACTTATCCCTAACGATAATTATGAACTAAGCACTGAAACTTTCAGCTTATATTACACTTCGAATTGTCAGGATATACAAACAATTGACATAACTATTCGTGATAATTTTAATCAGGAACACAAGCTAACGTTTAATTTTGAAAATGATAAAGCAAATACATTTCCGCTTTTAATCAAGGATGGGAATCTAGTTAATCCGAAATAAAACTTTGCAAGTTTTAGGCTATGTTGCATTTTGGATTCATTGTGTAGAATAGTAATTGGAAAGCGGGAACTAACTTTAGGTGGGCGAATCTAGCCTGAAAAAGTTGTTCTCGTTTTTTTGATATTCTCATTTATCAACCCGTAAACACCTCTTTCCCCACACGAAGTGTAGACATGTATTTTATTGCACGAAGTGCTAAAAACTATAACTTTATTTAGCGGTAATTATTTTATTCAAGCGGTAGCAAATAATTTAAACGCTAAATGTAGTTTATCCGCTTTCCCTATTCAAAATAGTTTGGCTGTTTTTTATTGGATTAAAGGAAAGAAGTCCCTAAAACAGGCATATTATTTTGGGGTATTTATTTCTGGTTCATAAAACATAAATTGCAACTGTCTTTAAATGTTGGAAAGCAGGAAATAAGTTTTGTAATATCGGTATCTATAGAAAGTAAAAATCAAATATGAAAACTTATTCTTACTTTTCAACATTATCAGACCCTATCACAACGCTTTTTTTTGAGTGGATACCGGGGCTCGAAGTATCAGGCAAGAAAAAATTGGGTTGTGTCCGCTGTCCCCCTTTGGAAAACCTGTTATGACTTTTAGGCAACCACAAAAACAAACACGCATAAAAGTCATAAGTGGTTTTCGGGGCATTATTCTTGATTATCGTAAAGACTTGAAGTCTCGCCTTTGCGGAATAGAAAACTTCCTTTTCACTTTTGAGATTTAATCCTGAATCAACTCGTCGCAGCCAAAGACTAAAATCCATTGGTCATGCGTTGATTTTTGGCATATGTAGTGCTCGAAATAAGCGGAAACAAGGGAGCGAAATTAGGGCGCAAAAAAAAAGCTTTCCTGTTAAGGGAAAGCTTTTTTCATTGAGAAGAAAGCAATATTACTTCTTTGAATCTTCTACTGATACTTTTCTGAATTCTTTCAATAATTTCTCCATATCCAGAGAACTTTTACGAGCACGAGTACCGGCAGCTTTATTGCTTTTCTCAGTTTGCAAATTTGCATCTGTAACAAAAGCTTCAAATTCAGTTTTAATCTTGTTTACTAATTCTTCCATTTTGAATAATGTTTAATTTTTAATTGGCTGTATGTATACAGCCGGGATATTTACTGCAAATATAATCATTTACGGATAATTTCGAAACTATCACTTTGAAAGTTTCACCAGAGTATTTAGTACAGAAACTCTTCCTTAAAACCTGTATCAGTTTTTAAGGAAGAATCTTTATTATCAAAAATTATGGTTGTACTTTAATATTGATATTAACATTATCGACAGCTAAGTAACCCGATGTAATACTGTTAACTTTAAATATGCCAATCTTACCGGCAGCAGTTTTAGATACAACGACATTATCTGCTACAAGTCCGGTAACACTTGTTGCTGTAGCGGCATCAGCAGCAGTTTTAACCTCTGCATAAGTTGCAGTAGAATAACTAATGCTAGTTGTTTTTGCAAAATAAGTAGTATTTTTTACTGCCCACGATGCATAAGTTGTAGATAAAGCTGGTAAACCATTCTCAATTACTGATTATAAACTACTGTATCACAATGCATTTCTACTAAATCGATTTATTAAGGCTTTCGGTATTAAACCCAAAACCATAAAAAGTCACCACCATGTCAAAGAACTACTGTATTTCGGCACTAAAGCCGCGTAATATTTATACTTTTTATAACGGACTATTGAATAATAAAATTACTCAACTACGACCATTTTCTTAATATAGCTTGCTTTATCGGTTACAACATTTGTAACGAAAATACCTTTTCCCAAAATACTTTTATCAATAGAGATATTTGGACAAGAACGTTGAATTCGTTTTGAATAAACTAACCGACCTCCCATATCATAAATAATCAGGCAAAAATCCGTTTGAGGATTTAGTTTTGAGAAATCAAATTTCAATTCATTACTGCCTTGTTGGATATAATTAGAAACTTCGGGAGTTTTAATACCAGTCACTACAGAGCCTGTATATACCACCCTGGGAGCCGTTTGGTTTTGTGCATCTGTAAGCGAGTACTCGATAATCTTTTGCACATTCCCTGCATTGTCGAAAACTACAACCTGTGTTGCCTGTGCAGGAATCGCCAACGTTGAAGTATATTCAGAGGCTTGTCCTTTGTCAATATTAATTTTAAGCGCACTCGCAGTAGTTATTGGGGTATTATCCAGGCGGATAGTATAGTTATACGAAGTGGTTAACTCTTGGTTTAACATCATAACCGTTGTTCCTGTATTGTCTTTTGTACTTACCACTTTTACCAGCGATTTATTGTCAGTAGACGGAGCAAATAATGTTTTATTGTATAAAGACATCAATTGAAGATGGTAATAGCTCGACCTTGGATTAGTTCCATTCGTGCCATCCAAAAAGCCTAAATCATACAAGCTTCGGTCGCCATTACTTTCATGAACGCTCCAAGGCATGAATGATAGTGCACTGTTTTTCATACAAATGCCTAAACACTCTGCCCAATGCTGCCCATTAATAAAACTATGAACTCCAACTCCTGCGGCATTATTAGTTGTAGGATTCTGATAATCGATATTAAACTCGGTAACAGCCCATGTCAATGCATTAGCACCTGTACGTATGTTCTTTGTATTCGACTTATTTATCCAGACTGTCATAGAATCTGCCTTTTCCTGAAAAGCACTGACAGCCTCTGTGATTACCTGCGAGCGCGTTTGCTCTCCTGCATACATATAGCTATGAAAAGCAATTACATCAAGCATATAGTTTCCATTGGCATCTTTTCCGGTTAGATCATCTGCCCCACCAACCAATGAGCGATAGATATCGAACTGAAGGTAGGATAAATCGGGACCTACAATTTTTATGGTAGGATCTGCTACTTTCATTGCCGTTGCAAACTTTTTGAAATAAGTGGCAATAGGAGTCGATGTAGAAAATCCATATTTCCCGTCCGGTTCATTGGCTATGGACCAGTATTTCACGTTGCGATGCATATCAACATTTATATATTTCACTAAATTGGCAGCCTGTGTTTCGTTATAAACACCATCGGCATACGAAACCTGAACAAGCGGCTCAGCACCAATTTTCCGAATACTATCAATCATCGAGATGTACTGGGCATTGGTTGGTTGGTCGTAATCGGGAATGATACCTCCAATGCGCACAAAACCAACATGGCACTCTTGCACCTTACCCCATAATTGATCCATTTTACCCCAAATTGCGTTGCTTCCATATTGATGAGGCATCCAAGCATTAATTCCATAAAGCAATGGACTTATTGTTTGCGAAAACGAAAGAGACGTTGTAGAACAGAATAATACTAAAAATAGATACTTCTTGATTTCACAACCATTTTTTTTTGATTTCATAATCTTTTTTATACGTTAATTTTTAATTATTATAGCAATTGGTTGATCCATTGCTATTTCTCGCTCCAAACTACCTGAACAAGAACATTTTATTGACTTTACAGAGCCAAATAATGAAGATTCTTCTAAACCGTTCCTATAAATGGATAGGTTTAGAAGAATCATTGCACAGCACTATATTCTGCGTTTACATGTATTTAAAAACGGTAGCGTATTGACAAACCATTGCCACCGTAATACGTATAATAGGAATTAAACAGTGTTGGTCGCCAGTCTAATGAAATCTGCAAGGGAATGTTGAAATTATATTCCAAGCCTAATTGCCCCACAAGTCCAAAACCTAAGTTTGAATTATAAGTTCCGGCTGTAGCACCTAAGCCTGCATACCAGTTCAAACCTGTTGCAATCTGGTTTAAACCCCATACCCATTGATATACACCCGTTAATTCATATCCTGAATATGTATTATTCCATTTATCATTCCAATGATTTAACCCTAAATCTAATTCCAACCGATTTGCCTTGCCAAGTCCAGCCTGGAAAGAAAGTTCTCCACCACGACCCTCATTAGCCATACGAAGGCCAATAGCATTTCCTTTAACCTGGGCATTTAACCCACCAATCATGCCCGCCACTAATGCGAGCGTAAGAATACATTTTTTCATACAGTTTTTATTTATTGTTTTATTCCATTTCTGCAAGCACATTTAGCCCGCCTGCACTAAGGCTTATATATTTTGAAACTTCCCCAAACAGATGGCTCTAATACAAAAATCTTTCTATTTCAATTTTTATATTTTTTTTGTAAACATGTTGTAGAAGTCATTGAACCGTAGTTTCCCAACTACTGCTAGAGGTCAATTAATATGTCAAGCACCTTAAATAATATTGGGAATTCATCCGATTTAAATTATTTATCTTTGAGTTGTTTTGCAATCAATTCCTTGGCTAAATCCAAATAGTTTGCCGAACCTTTTGATTCTGGATCGTACAACAATACAGGTTTGCCATGACTGGGTGCCTCACTCAAACGCACATTACGACTTATAACTGCATCGAAAAGCAGCCCATCGAAATGTTTCTTCACTTCGGAATACACCTGATTAGCTAAACGCAAACGGTTATCGTACATAGTAAGCAAAAAGCCATTAATTTCCAATGCAGTATTCAATTTGCTTTTAATTATTTTAATGGTATTGAGCAGCTTACTTATGCCTTCGAGGGCAAAATACTCACATTGCACCGGAATAATCACTGAATCGGAAGCAGTTAGCGCATTTACTGTAATTAATCCCAATGAAGGCGAACAATCGATTAAAAGATAATCGTACAATGGTTTTAATGGAATAAGCACATTTTTCAAGACATATTCGCGATTCTCCATAGTTAGCATTTCAATTTCTGCACCGACCAAATCGATATGTGAAGGTAAAACAAACAAGTTTTCTACACCGGTTGGAAGTGTGGCTTGCAGGGGAGGTACACCATCAATCAAACATTCGTAAATAGTAAACTCAAGTGCTCCAATATCAATTCCAAGCCCCGAAGAAGCATTCGCTTGCGGATCGGCATCTATCAACAGTACCTTTTTACCGAGCGAGGCTAACGAAGCTGCTAAATTGATTGCTGTAGTAGTTTTACCTACACCTCCTTTTTGGTTGGCTAACGAGATTATTTTACCCATAATAGTATTTTGTTATTTAAGTAGTTTCTAGTATTTAATGATATATTTTAAACACAATAGCTCACATAGAAATAATAGAGAAAAAAGACTTAGTTCACATAGTAAAAGTATCGTCAGATACTTTTACTATGTCTGAAATTATCCCGATATTCGGGATAATGCTATGTGTTCTTAGTCTTATCTTTTCAATTCAAAACTATTGTGGACTATGTGGTAAAAAACATATCAATAATAATTATCGATCACTTATATCGAAGTAATTAGTCCACTTTCAACAGAACTTTATGAATTATGAAGTTTATAACCAGAGCCTGCTGAAAATTCTATATTTCAGATTGACCGCAAATTATTACAGCTTTTCAAATAAGAAGCTTACTCCCCTGAAATACAGCCATTATATTTTATCTCACCTAAACACAAGGGTTTCAGTATTTCAGGGTCATAAGCTTTAATTTGTCAAAATACCCCTCTGATCATTTTTTTCACTGGGATTCTCAAATAGAATTCTGAATGAGCACGGTTGTCATTTCATTTGTGAGAACATAAGGGTCAAAAGGTCGTTCTAATATCCGGGTCGCACCGTTATTGAATAATTTATCAATAAATGAACTCATATGAAATTCTGGGAATACCCAAATTGGACAAGTAATGATACTTATATTACGAATTTGCCGAATAATTTCCGAGCTAAGCACATTGGACATACCTCCATCTAACACGACTAACTGGCAATTTAAGTTTTCAAACTTGCCTCCAATTTCCTCGTACGAATTGCAGATAACAATATTTAAGTCAGGCATCGATCTATATAGTAAGATTTTGAAAAAATGAGGAAAAATAACGTCCTCTGTAATTATAACTATAGTTGGTTTCATACGATAATAATTGATTTTAACGGTCGTATGGAACTCGCATGTCAGTCCTCGATAGAATTCGGGACACTCTCTTTGGTGAACCAACGGTCAGCGTAGCTAATCTCCGCATTCATGCTCGTTTCATGTGTGAATAATTGTTTTAAATGTCCTGTATTTTTTTATTGCACGCCAACCGCTAGATTCAACAGCCCACTTTCAATTCAAAATCTAACAAAACAATGGGACGTGTAATTTATTTTCATAAACGGAGTAAGTAATTCAGAATATTTGACGATACATTTTTTAAGCAATATTCAGATAACCAGACTTGTAACTTGTAACTACTTATAATTCCAATACGTCTAACTCTTTTAGCTGTTTATATAATTCTTTACGGGATTTCATTTCAAGTTTAAGCAGAATTTGCCTTATTGTTCCGTAGATATTATTCTGCGCTTTTTTTTGAACAACAGCTATTTCTTTATTTGTCAGCCCCCTAACAATTAATCCGCAAATTACACGTTCATTTGGAGTCAGGTTTGAATATCGGGTTGAGAACAATTGAAGAGCATAATCTTGTCTGGAATTAGCATTTACAACTACATCTACATTAACACTATTCAATAAATTCATGTTTAACTCCTTCAAATTTGATTGTATCATTCTTATATCACGGGATGCAGAATTGATTAAAAACTGAAAATCAATATTTGTCGACAACGGGACTTCAAAAAACTGAAATAGAAAAACACTCTTCGAGCCATAAAGCATACTGGCACTAAATCCAACACAAACTTCGCTCTTATCAACACGCTCAAACTTAAGCCTTTCGTTGTAGATGTTTTTCCCGGTTTTTAACTCTTCTATCAGTTTTAGTATGTAGCCGTAATCTGTCTCAAGTTTCAACTTCCCACTCAGATAATCATCCCGATTTGTAATTCCCAGAAAGTCGGAAGCTAACTTATTCATATCCAAAAGCTCAGCATTATTGTCGAAAACAATGGTGCAAGTTGGTAACGAGTTTATCATTACCACCATCTCTTTTATATCCTCAATTAATGTTAGATAAGTATACATTGTGTAGATTTTATAATTCCAATTTCTTTATCAGCATGACTTTCTAGCTACAAGGCTGTTTATAACTATTTGTATAGAAAAGGCCTGAACCCAATTAGTTCAGGCCTTTTTGTCTATTCTTAAATTTTCATTTATATCTATGTGGCAACTAAAGAATTACTTTAATTGACATTTACTTAACTACATCTTCAAATGTCACCACAAACTCAACACGGCGGTTAAGTGCCTTGCCTTTTGCAGTTGCATTAGAAGTTACAGGTACAGTATCGCCATAGCCATGAGAAGACAATCGTTTGGCATCGACACCTGCATTTATCATATAATCCTTAACTGCTTCCGCACGTTTGTCTGATAAAGTCAAATTATTTGCAGGTTTACCAACATTATCGGTATGACCCTGTACCTCGATAATATAAGTCGGGTTTTTAATTAATGTAACCGCAATCTGATTAAGGAGTTTGAATGATACCGGTTTGATTACATATTTACCTGATTCGAACTGAATGCCTTGCAATGCTTTTTTGAACAATGCTTTTACTTCAGGTTTTACCTCAGGACAGCCGTGATTTGTTTTCACACCTGCAATTTTCGGACAATTGTCCAAGTAGTCAAGTATTCCATCACCATCTGTATCCAATGGACAACCGTTTTTATCAACCCTGCCTTTTACTTCTTTTGGAGTATTAGGGCATTTGTCTAAATAATCCGGCACTCCATCACCATCAGTATCTTTTGGACAACCGTTTTGGTCTACAGTACCAGCTGCTTCTTTCGGAGTATTAGGACATTTGTCTAAATAATCAAACACTCCATCACCGTCAGAATCCAATGGACAACCATTTTTGTCGACAAATCCAATAGCTTCTTTAGGTGTATCAGGACATTTATCCAGATAATCAGGCACACTATCCTTGTCAGTATCAAGAGGGCAACCTAATGAATCAACTTTGCCAAAAGCTTCTTTCGGTGTATTCGAACATTTGTCCAAATAATCAGGGACTCCATCGCCATCTGTATCTATCGGGCATCCTTTTTTGTCAATCATACCAAAGGCAGCTTTCGGAGTATTAGGGCACATATCTTTACGATCACAAACTCCATCTTTATCCGAGTCTTTTTTACCCACTTGAAGATACAAACCGACTTTCACTCCAAATGAAATTGGAGTTACTTTAGAGGTTTGGGCAGATGCGAATACGCCATTGTAAACCCCACCTGCATAAACTTGTTTTGTATCAGGCTTCAGGATGTTATTCAAGCCGTAATTTACATAACCTCCAATGTACAAATCGGTTCTGTCAGTCAGCCGTATAAGTCCGCCTAAATCGGCAACACCCATATACGCTGTCTTTAAAGAAAAATTTCCTTGGGGAACCCCAGTAATAGTGGTGAATCCATATTGAGGTGCATTCGACAATTCACCATTCACTTGTGGGAAATAACCCACTGTTTCAATGGAGCCATTTCCGGCAGATTTAAATTTCGAATAAACCGGCAATGACACTTTTCCTCCAGCCGATGCAATGATTCCAAAGTTACGGCCAATTTTATGGCGAAACTGAAGAACTAATGGAATATCAGCAAGAATTGCTTCCTGCTTTTCTTGCCAGCTTCTGTAATATGTACGCAGTTCGTATGCCCCGCTAGCATCCGAAGCAGGGGTACTGGTCATGTAATTAAGGGTAGAAAGCCCACTAATCGTCTGGGCTCCAATTCCGGTTTGAACCCCCCAGTATGGCGAGAAAAAGTAACTGTAAGCTGCATTTACGGTATAACCGATTTTAGCATTTTGCTTTGTCCCGTTGGTAAGGCCATACGAAAAATCGTGTAACCCGCCTCCGACATTAAAATGGAGATAACTTCCCGGTTCGTGAGTTTCAGGAGTTTTCTTGGTTTTTTTAATCACCTGGGCTTTCTTAACTTCCGAAGTCTTCCCAGCCTCGGAAGTTTTTTGAACTTCTGTTGCTTTCTGGGCATTCAGGGTTACGCAAGCAATCAGGCTTAATCCTATTATGATTTGTTTTTTCATTTTCATTTTTTTATAATGTAATTAATCTGTAGTTTAACTATCGAATAGTTCACAGGGATCAAAAATCCCTGTGAACTTCTTACTGTTATTTTTCAACAATTACTTTAAATACATGCTCAGAGCCATCTTTAACTTTAATGCGTCCAATATACACCTGAGGCGCTAATGGAAGATTTACAGTATTCAGATTTTCTAGTTTAGACGATTGATATACACAAGTTCCCTGAAGAGTATAAACTGACAGTGTAGAGTTTTCCAACTCTTTACTTTCAAAACCATCAGCTGCTACAGTGAATGACTGATCAGCTTTCACCGGATTTGGATAAGCGCTAACCTTCTTAACCGAAGCCGAAGCAGTAAATACTTTTTCGTCAGAGAAAATTACCTGACCATCAGTAGTTATAACCCGAACAGAATACGATCCATTCAAACCTGCTTTATCGAAATAGAATTGATCAGTTGCACCGGCTATCACTACACCATTTTTATACCATTGGAAAGCTACAAAACGATTTTCCCTGTTATCACATGCAACAACATCGCTGTATATTTTAACAATATAATCAGTGGAAAGCTTGCCGGAAGTAATGGCAGCAGTTGTAATAACCGAATCTTGTGGTGCAAAATAATTATCTTTTGCATCGCCGATTAAAGAGTAAGTCAATGTGATTGTTTTATCAGCCCCAACACTTGCATTGTTGTAGCTTGCAATTGCTTTCACACTTACACTATTTTCATCAATTGCTAATACACCTTCCAATTTACCAAGCGATGAGATTTCAGCAGTAACATTTCCATCATCAACTTTGGTAGTTTCAACCGTAGTCTTAGTGATAGTTAATTGTTTGCGTACAATTTCACCATTCGAATAAGTCTGTTCCGCAGCGATAGCATATTTGCTTGCTGCTGAACCTGACAAAGTATATTTTACTGTTATAGCTTTACCCTTACCCGCACTCGCATCGTCATAAGCAGCTGTTGCCACTACCGATACATTTGCAGCATCAACAGGATCAACCCCTACTAAAGTACCAACTACAACATTTGCCGAAGATGTACCATCGTACACTTTGCTAAGCGTAATTGTTGGAACAGTAACAGTAAGCACATTGCTTATAATTGGAGCAGCAGTAATTACAGCGTTTGTTACACTTGAACTTGCTGGAGCTGTATAGTTAGCAGCGGCAGATCCACTCAATGCATAAGTTACAGTAATTGTTTTGCCTGTTCCTACAGTTGCATTATCATAAGTAGCTGTTGCATTCAAGGTTACGTTAGCAGCATCGGCAGTTACTACACCAGATAAAGTTCCGGCGGTTACGGCAGCACTAGTTGTACCATCATAAACTTTACTTAACGTAATAGTTGGAGCAGCAGCAGTCAATGCCTTAGCGGTGATTACACCGGTAGTCACGCTTGAACTTACTGGAGCGATATAGCTACTTGCAGCAGATCCACTCAAGGTATACGTTACAGTGATAGTTTTGCCTGTTCCTACAGCAGCACTTGCGTAAGCAGCAGTAGCAGTCAAAGTTACGTTAGCAGCATCAGCTGGTGCAACACCAGATAATGTTCCGGCAGTTACAACCGCGGTAGCGGTTCCATCATACTCTTTGCTCAACGTAATAGTTGGAGCGCTAATGGTTAGCTGTGGTGCTGTAGCAGGAGTAATTACACCGTTTGTTACACTTGAACTTGCTGGAGCTGTATAGTTAGCAGCGGCAGATCCACTCAATGCATAAGTTACAGTAATTGTTTTGCCTGTTCCTACAGTTGCATTGTCATAAGTAGCTGTTGCATTCAAGGTTACATTAGCAGCATCAGCGGCTAACACACCTGATAATGTACCTGCGGTTACGGCAGCACTAGTTGTGCCATCATAAACTTTGCTTAATGTAATAGTTGGAGCAGCAGCGGTCAACGGAGCAGCAGTGATATTAGCAGTCAGACCAGTTGGCTGGGCTACTGTATAGTTAGCTGCATTAGCACCTGACAACGTATAACCTGAAGCAGTTACTGTTTTTCCGGAACCAACATTTTTGTCGGCAAAAGCAGCAGTACCAGCAACAAGAGTTACATCGTCGCCTGCAGTAACACCAACCAAAGTACCTCCGCTTAAAGTAGCAACGGTAGTTCCATCATATACTTTATTGCTTACAGTAACACCAGTAATAGTTAATGCTGTAGAAGAAGCAGTAATACTTGCAGTCAATCCGCTTGGCTGGGCACTCAATACATAGTTTGAGGCATCAGTTCCACTTATTGAATAACCAGTAACGGTTACGGTTTTATTGTTTCCAATGTTTTTATCGGCAAATGCACCGGTTCCGGCAACAAGAGTTACAACATCACCTGCAACAACACCAACCACAGTACCTCCGTTTAGAGTAGCCGCAGTAGTTCCATCGTACGCTTTATTACTTGCAGTTACACCGGTAATGCTTAATGAGGCAACTGTAATATCAGCAGTCAAACCACTTGGTTGTGCACTTAATGTATAGTTAGCAGCACCTGCTCCACTCAATGAATAACCTGTAGCAGTTACTGCTTTTGCAGTACCTACAGTTTTATTCGCAAATGAACCGGTTCCTGCAACTAATGTTACTACGTCGCTACCTAAAACCCCGGTTAAAGAGCCAGCGGCTAAGGTTGCGGTTGTTGTACCATTATATACTTTATTACCTGCGGTAACACCAGTGATAGTCAATGGAGCGGCAGTGATATTGGCTGTCAGGCCAGTTGGCTGAGCCACTGTATAGTTAGCTGCATTAGCACCCGTCAAAGTATAGCCTGAAGCAGTTACGGTTTTTCCGGAACCAACATTTTTGTCGGCAAAAGCAGCAGTACCAGCAACAAGAGTTACATCGTCGCCTGCAGTAACACCAACCAAAGCACCTCCGCTTAAAGTAGCAACGGTAGTTCCGTCATATACTTTATTGCTTACAGTTACACCTGTAATGGTTAATGCTGTAGAAGAAGCAGTGATGCTTGCTGTCAATCCGCTTGGCTGGGCACTCAATACATAGTTTGAGGCATCAGTTCCACTTATGGAATAACCGGTTACGGTTACAGTTTTGTTGTTTCCAATATTTTTATCGGCAAATGCACCTGTACCCGCAACAAGAGTTACAACATCACCTGTAACAGTACCAACCAGAGTACCTCCGGTAAGAGTAGCTGTAGTTGTTCCATCATAAGCTTTGTTACTTGCGGCAACACCTGTAATGCTTAACGGAGCAGCCGTAATATTAGCAGTCAAACCACTTGGCTGGGCGCTTAATGTATAGTTAGCAGCACCTGCTCCGCTCAATGCATAACCTGTAGCGGTTACGGTTTTGGCAGTACCTACAGTTTTAGTGGCAAATGCACCGGTTCCGGCAGCA
>Ga0079306_1000331_pt1 | contig 48311 bp, 42 predicted proteins | sample Methanotroph_Enr_FD_79181 | JGI IMG/M metagenome (GOLD analysis project Ga0079306, IMG submission 79181) | Enriched soil microbial communities from Old Woman Creek wetland in Ohio, USA - Methanotroph_Enrichment_5 | ecosystem: Environmental > Terrestrial > Soil > Wetlands | place: USA: Ohio... | reverse complement strand
GGCGGTGAAGGCGGAGAACTCGCCGAGGGAATCCCAGCGCAGGTAGCCCTCCTTCTGGAACTGCTGCACGTGCTTGGGGGCCGAGCCGCCGGCGCCCGTCTCGAAGAGGCCGCCACCGCCCAGGAGGGGGACGATGGAGAGCATCTTCGCGCTGGTGCCCAGCTCGATGATCGGGAAGAGGTCCGTGAGGTAGTCGCGCAGCACGTTGCCGGTGACGGAGATGGTGTCCTTGCCCTCGCGGATCCGCGCCACGGAGAACTTCATGGCATCCACCGGGGAGAGGATGCGGATGTCCAGGCCCTGGGTGTCGTGGTTCTTCAGGTACTGCTCCACCTTGGCGATGATCTGGGCGTCGTGGGCCCGCTGCTTGTCCAGCCAGAACACGGCCGGGGCGCCGGTGAGGCGAGCGCGGGTGACGGCCAGCTTCACCCAGTCCTGGATGGGGGCGTCCTTGGCCTGGCAGGCGCGGAAGATGTCGCCCTCCTCGACCTTCTGGGAGAGCAGGGTGGCGCCCTCTGCATCCACGATGCGGATGGTGCCGGCGGCGGGCGCGAAGAAGGTCTTGTCGTGGGAGCCGTACTCCTCGGCCTTCTGGGCCATGAGGCCGACGTTGGGCACGCTGCCGATGGTGGCCGGATCGAAGGCGCCGTGCTGCTGGCAGTCCTCGATGATGGTCTTGTACATCGTGGCGTAGCAGCGGTCCGGGATCATGGCCAGGGTGTCGTGGAGCTTGCCGTCGGCCCCCCACATCTTGCCGGCGTCGCGGACCACCACGGGCATGGAGGCGTCCACGATGATGTCGTTGGGCACGTGCAGGTTGGTGATGCCCTTGTCCGAGTCCACCATGGCCAGGGCCGGACGGCCGGCGTAGACCGACTGGATGTCCGCCTCGATCTCGGCGCGCTTGGCTTCGGGCAGGGCCTGGATCTTGGCGTAGAGGTCGCCCAGACCGTTGGCGGTGTTGACGCCGAGCTCCTTGATGACGGCGGCGTGCTTCTCGAAGACGTCCTTGTAGAACACGGACACCGCGTGCCCGAACATGACGGGATCGGAGATCTTCATCATGGTGGCCTTGAGGTGCAGGGAGAGCAGCAGGCCCTCCTTCTTCGCGGCCTCGATCTGCTCGGCGTAGAAGGCGCGGAGGGCCTTGGCGCTCATGGCGGAGCTGTCGAGGACCTCCCCTTCGAGCAGGGGCAGCTTCTCCTTGAGGACCTTGACGCTGCCGTCGGCGGCCACGAACTCGATCCGGGCCGTGGTGGCCTTCGGAAGGGTGGTGGAGGTCTCGCTGCCGTAGAAGTCGCCGGCCGTCATGTGGGCCACGCGGGCCTTCGAATCCGCGGCCCAGGCGGCCATCTTGTGGGGGTGCTGCTTCGCGTAGTTCTTGACGGAGAGCGGGGCGCGGCGGTCGGAGTTGCCCTCACGGAGCACGGGGTTCACGGCGCTGCCCAGCACCTTGGCATAGCGGGTCTGGATGGCCTTCTCGGCCTCGTCCTTCGGCTGCTCGGGGTAGTCCGGCACCTGGTAGCCCTGGCTCTGCAGCTCCGCGATGGCGGCCTTGAGCTGGGGGATGGAGGCGCTGATGTTGGGGAGCTTGATGATGTTGGCCTCGGGCTTCAGGGCCAGCTCGCCCAGCAGGGCCAGGTTGTCCGGGACCTTCTGCGCTTCGGTGAGACGGTCGGGGAAGGTGGCGAGGATGCGGCCCGCCAGCGAGATGTCGGAGGTCGTGACCTCGATGCCGGTGCCCTTGGTGAAGGCCTGGATGATGGGAAGCAGCGAGTAGGTCGCCAGGGCGGGCGCCTCGTCGATCTCGGTCCAGATGATCTTCTGCGTCGTCATGTCTCTCTCCGCAATGGCAGGCAAAGCAGACTCCCACGTCGGAAGCCTCGCATCAAGCGGCTTTACCTGTCGTGGCGGCGGATTGGGACTTCAGTCACGCAGCGGGGCTCAGGCCTCCACCGGCATGGAAGATCCGGAGGCGGACTTCACGTGGCCCTGAACCATCGCGAAGTCCATGCGGCCCAGATTCACGCCGCCGAAGCCCACCTGGAAGACGAGGGTTTCCCCATGGGCCTGGGGAAGGCGGGTCGGAGCGTCCAGGAAGGTGTGGCTGTGGCCGCCGATGACGGCGTCCACGCCGGGCACGTGGGCCGGCAGGCGCAGGTCGTCGAAATCGCTGTCGAGCATCTGGTAGCCCAGATGGGAGAGCACCACCACCAAGTCGGCCTTCTCCACTTCGCGGAGGTGTTTCACCACCGGGTTCAGGCTCGCAAAGGGATCCAGCCAGCCGACGCCTTCGTGGTTCCGGGGCGCCACCAGGCCCGCGAAGGCCACGCCCACCCCGGTGATGCCCACCCGGATCCCGGGGAAGTCCCGCACCAGGTAGGGCCGGACGCGCTTCCCCAGCTCCGGGGCGCCCTTGAAGTCGAAGTTGCAGTTCACGAAGGGGAAGGGCGGGTTCGGATGGTCCATGCCCTCCATGGATTCCATGGCCTTCACCAGCATGTCCACGCCATTGTCGAAGTCGTGGTTGCCCAGGGTGCCGGCGTCGTAGCCCACCATGCGCATGAGGCGGTAGTCCAGGCGCCCCTTGTACTCGTTGAAGTAGGGCGTGCCCTGGAAGACGTCGCCCGCATCCAGGAGCAGCGAGGCGCCGAGCTCCGCCCGGAGGCGCTTGACGAGGGTGGCCCGCCGGGCCACGCCACCCCGGCCGCTGAGGGTGCCATTCCCGGGGCCGAAGGGCTCGATGTGGGAGTGGGTGTCGTTGGTGTGCAGGAGGGTGATGCGGCCGGAGGGGGCCTCGGCGGGCGTGGCCTTCAGGGGCAGGCTCGCCGCCGCGGCGGTGGCGCCCAGGGCGGCAAGGAAATCGCGGCGTTTCATGGGCGGGCTCCTGACTCCTGGAGATTCACCTTCTTCTCGCGCAACGCCTCCCGGAGCTCGGGGGGGATGGTGTACCGGCCGGGTGCGGGCGGGAGCAGGTCCTGGCCGGCCTTGGCGAGGGCGGTGCAGCGGTCCAGCAGGATCTGCCGCACGGTGAGGCCCGTGGTGAAGGGCCGGCGGCCCTTCTTGAGCGTGGGGATCGAATCCCCGCCCCCGTAGAGGTAGTCCGTGGTGGCGACCTTCACCGTCTCCGTCGGATCGATGGGGCTGCCGTCGGCCCAGGTCACGGTGAGGGTGGCCTTGGCGGGCGTCCCGTCGACCTTCACCCGGACGCCCGAGCAGGGCTCGCCGCCGCGGCGCAGCAGGGACTCGCGGAGGACCTGGATGACCTCGGCGCCGGTCAGCTCGACGACCACGAGTTCGTTCTCGAAGGGCATCAACTCGTAGATGTCCTCGACCTTCAGTTGCCCGGGCCGGAGGTTGGCCCGCAGGCCTCCGGCATTGGTGATGGCGAAGCGAACGGGGGCCTCCAGCGCGTGCTGGGCCGCCTCGCGCATGGTGTCGGCCACCCAGTACCCGAGGAGGTTCTCCTCTCCGCGCCGGCCGCGGAAGAGGCCCTGGGGCGCCTTCACCAGCGGCTGGCCGAAGCTGGCCTTGATCTTGGCGGCGTAGGGCGCGATGTAGGCGGCGAGGGCCGGATCGTCGGGGATGGCCGACGTGATGGGGATGCTCTCGGCGTGACCCGGCTTCGCGACCGGGGTCTGGGCCCCCAGGATCGCGGCCAGGGCCGGGATGAGCAGGCTACGCTTCCAGGGATTCGGCATCGCGGTGGGCTTTCACGAAATCGGCGCGGGCCTCGCGCACCTTCAGGTCATGCTGCCAGTAGAGAGCCGAGGTCCGCAGGAGCCAGCCCAGGAGCCAGGCATTGACCACCGTGGCCGCCACCTGGAGCAGGAAGAAGGCCCAGACCCGGCCCACGGTGGCCCCGCCGAGGCGCCAGGCGAAGAGCAGAACGAGGAAGGAGAGCAGGGCCCGCAGGGCGGTGCCGCCGAAGACCAGCACCGTCCATTGCACGGGGTGGGCCCAGAGGGTCCGGAAGCTCCAGCCCAGGTGGCGGCCGTAGCCCCGGCGACGCCCGTCCCCGGCGCGCCCGGCCCGGCCCAGGCGCAGGAACCACCACTGGAGGCCCAGGGCCGAGAGGATGGCCATGATCACCAGCGGCCGGCCCACGAAGGCGGTCCAGCCAAGGCCCTGGATCCCGGTATCGCCCAGCCAGCCGAGGAACCGGAGGAGGGCCCAGGCGACCAAGGCCAGGGGCACCAGGCCCACGAGCAGGGTGTCCAGGGCCCCCAGCAGCCAGGGGCCCAGCCGGCCGGGCAGGTCCACCGTTTCGGCCTGCATCCGCCAGCCGCACCAGAGGACGATCACGAGCCCCAGGCCGAGGGTGTGCACGGCCGGCGAGTTCACGGGATTGTGCTTCAGCCCCCCGTTCTCCCAGAGTTCCCAGATGTCCCGGGCGGTGATCCCCTCACCCCAGTGGCCGGGCAGGGCGCTCCAGCCCGCGGACCGCCGGAGCAGCATGGCCCAGCTGAAGGAGGGACCCGCGATCATGAGGACCCAGCCGGCCAGGAGGCCCCAGCCCCATCGCCCGAACCCCCCGGGAAGGGCGGCCTTCAGGAAGGACCAGGGCCCTCGGGGCACCAGATCCCCCTGGGTGTGGATGGTGGTGGGCGGGGCGTCGAGGTCCATGGGCATCCGGTCGGGAACCTCCCATCAAACCACACCCGCCGGGGTCGCGGGGCACGAGGCTTGACAGGCCACCCGGGGCCAGGGTTTCATCCTTGCCATGGCGTCGTCCCTCCCGCTCCCCGTCCGGAGCCTCGTCTTCGAGGCCTGGTACTGGCGTGTCGGCTCGGACGGCTCCATCGGCGCAGCCTGACGGCGCGTCTCCCCTGGACCCTTCCGAGCCCGACCCCCGTGGTCGGGCTTTTTCGTATCCGGACGATCCGATGTTCCTGCTGCGCCATCCCCTTCCCGCCGACCTCGTCACACCGCTGGCGGCCTACCTGGCCCTCCGTCCCCGCGGCGCCAGCCTCCTCCTGGAGTCCGCCGACCAGGGCGAACGGGTGGGGCGCTACAGCTTCGTCCTGCTGGAGGACGGGGAGGATCTGACGTTGCCGCCGCCGGCCCGCGGATGGGTCGGCGCCCTGCGGACCTTCGCCGGCCAGCCTGCCAAATCGACGGTCTTCGATCCCGAAGCCGAGCTCGCGCCGGCCCGGGAGCCACTGCCCCTCGGCGTGGGCTGCGCCGGCTACCTCGGCTTCGAGGCCATGGGCGCCCAGGAGCCCACGCTGTCGCTTCCCCCGCGGAACAGCCTCGGCCTTCCGGGGCTCTGGGTGCGGCGCTTCGGCACGGCCCTGGTGTTCGACCACCTTCACCAGGTGGCGGAGCTGCAGACTCGGGACCTCGATCCCGAGGCGGGCTTCCGGCGGCTGCGGGACCTGCGCGAGGCCCTGCGGGCCGGGGCCCGCGACCCCGGTGCCGACGAGGCCAGGCCCTCGGCCCGCCCCCTCTGTGCGCGGGAGGCCTACGAGGGCATGGTGACCCGGGCCCAGGAGCGGATCCTCGACGGGGATGTGTACCAGCTGGTGCCCAGCCAGCGCTTCGAGGTCACGGACCCGCCGTCGCCGCTGGCGGCCTACCGTCGCCTCCGGCGGCTGAACCCGAGTCCCTACGGCTTCCTCCTCGAGTGGGACGGCTTCGCCCTGGTGGGGGCCTCGCCGGAGATGCTCGTGCGGGTCCAGGCTGGCGAGGCCGAGACCTTGCCCATCGCCGGCACGGTGCCGCGCGGGGCCAACGCCGAGGAGGACGCGGCCCGTTTCGAGGCTTTGCGGAACAACCCCAAGGAGCTGGCCGAACACCAGATGCTGGTGGATCTCGCCCGGAACGACCTGGGCCGGGTGGCCGTGCCCGGGGGCGTGCGGGTGGAGCGGCCCCTGGCCCTCCAGCGCACCAGCCACGTGCTGCACCTCACGACCACCGTCAAGGCGACGTTGAAACCCGGGGTGGACGCTCTGGATGTCCTCGAGGCCGCCTTCCCGGCGGGCACGGTCAGCGGCGCCCCCAAGCTGCGGGCCTGCCAGCGCATCGCCGAGATGGAGGGCGAGGTGCGCGGGCCCTACGGCGGCGTGCTGCTGCGCCTGGGGGACGATGGGGCCCTGGATACGGCCCTCATCCTCCGCACGGCGGTCTACACGGGCGGCAGGGCCTACCTGCAGGCCGGGGCCGGGGTGGTGCGGGCCTCCGAGCCCGCCTCGGAGTACTTCGAGACCCTGCACAAGCTCGGCGCCGTGGCCCAGGCCATGGGCGTCCAGCTCGAAGGAGGTGCCCGGTGATCCTGCTCATCGACGCCCTGGATTCCTTCACCTACAACCTGGTCCAGGCATTCGAGACCCTGGGTGCGGAGGTCCGCGTCGTGCGCCACGACGCCATCGGCCTCGAGGAGGCCAAGGCCTTGAAGCCCGAGGCTGTGGTCCTCTCGCCGGGACCGGGCCATCCCACGGAGAGCCCCGCCCACATGGCCCTGGCGGGCTCCGACTGGACCGTGCCGCTGCTGGGCGTCTGCCTGGGCCACCAGGCCCTCGCCGCCGCCACCGGCGGGCGCGTCGTCCGGGCCCGAGAGCCGCTCCATGGGGAGGCCACGCCCCTGGACCACGATGGGACTGGCCTCTTCCGGGGACTCCCCAATGGATTGTCCATCGGCCGCTACCACAGCCTCATCGCCGATCCGGAGACGCTGCCGGACTGCTGGCGGGTGACGGGCCGCAGTCCCGGAGGGGAAATCATGGCCATGGCGCATCGGGGCCTGCCGCGCTGGGGCGTGCAGTTCCACCCCGAGAGCATCCTCACGCCCGACGGCCCGGCCATGCTCGCCAACTTCCTGCAGCTCGCGAAGGAATCCACCCGATGACGCTCCTGACCACCCACAACCCCATCCGGCCGCTGCCCGAGGCCACCGCCGCCGAGCTCATGCGCACCTTCATCGACCAGGACACGGACGCGCTGCTGGTGGGGGCCTGCCTGGCCCTGCTGGCCCAGCGCGTGCCCGAGGCCCACGAGCTGGCGGCCTTCGCCGAGGCCCTGGGCGAGGTGGCCGTGCCCTTCCCGCCGGTGCCCGGGACCGCCCTGGACACCTGCGGGACCGGCGGCGACGGCGCGGCCACCGCCAACCTCAGCACCCTCGCGGCCCTCCTCCTCGCCCACCTGGGCGTGCCGGTGGTGAAGCACGGGAACCGCGCGGCCACCAGCGTCTGCGGCAGCGCGGACCTGCTGGAGGCTCTGGGCTACGACCTGGCCCGCGGCAGCGCCGAGCTGGCCGGGGATCTCGACCGGCACCGCTTCGCCTTCCTCTTTGCGCCGGCCTACCACCCGCTGCTGGGCCGGCTCCGGGAGATCCGGCGGCGGCTGGGCATCCCCACGATCTTCAACCTGCTGGGTCCCCTGCTGAACCCGGCGGCGCCCCCCCTGCAGCTCCTGGGCGTGGCCCGGGAGGAGCTGGCGGCGCCCATGGCAGGCGCCCTGGCCCGGCGCGGGACCCTCCGGCGGGCCTTCGTGGTCCACGGCAAGGACGCCGAAGGGAAGGGGCTCGACGAGGCCTCCATCGAGGGGCCGACGACGGTGCTGGAAGTGGCCGACGGCCGGGTCGCCGCCCCGGCGGTGCTCGTCCCCCGGGACCTGGGCCTGGTCCAGCCGCCCAGGCATGCCCTCCGCGTCAAGGACAGGGCCGAGGCCCTGACCGTGGCCCGGGGCCTCCACGCCGGGGCCGGCCATCCCGACTTCCGGCCGGCCGTGGCCGATGCGGTGGCCCTCCAGGCGGGCCTGGGCCTCCTGCTCCACCGGGGCGAGGGTCTGCCCCGGCTCCCGGCCGCCTGCGGCGAGGCGAGGCAGGCCCTGGAGCGGGGCTTCCCCTTGCCCTTCCCGGTGCCCGGCGAGGTGCGGCCATGAGCGCCTTCCCCGATCCCCGAATCCTGGTCCGGGAGACCGGCCTCCCGTCCAGCTCGCCCCTCCAGCGCGTGCTGGTGGCCGAGCTGGACCGGGTGCTCCAGATGCAGCCCTGGCCGGAGCTCCCGTCCCCCGGGGACGACCGGCCCTTCGAGACCGCCCTCCGGGAGGCGGCCCGGGTCCATGGCGGTGCGGTCATCGCCGAGTACAAGCAGGCTTCCCCCACCCTCGGGCCCTTCGCGGCCGGCACACCGCTCCTGCCGCAGCTCCGGGCCTACCGCGACGGGGGCGCCGCGGCCTTCTCCATCCTGGCGGAGCCCGCCTTCTTCCGCGGGAACCCCGACCACCTCCGGCAGGCCGCAGGCCTCGGGCTGCCGAAGCTCTACAAGGGCTTCATCCTCGCGGAGGCCCAGTTGGCGGAAGCCGCCGCCTGCGGGGCCCAGGCCGTGCTGCTCATCGCCCGGGTGCTGAAGGGGCACACGGCCGCCTTCGCCGCGGCCGCCCGGGCCCGGGGCCTGGAGCCCCTGGTCGAGCTCCACGACCTGACGGAAGTGCCGTTCGCCCAGGCCGCGGAAGCCCGGCTGGTGGGGATCAACGCCCGCGACCTCTCCACCTTCACGCTGGGCGAGCCGTCGGCGGCGCCCCTCCGCCGGGCCTTCCCGGATGCGGTGCTCATCCGGGAATCGGGTCTCGCCACGCCGGGCGACGCGGTGGCCTCCCTCCGGGCCGGATTCGACGCCGTGCTGATGGGCGAGGCCCTCATGCGCAGCCCCGATCCCAGGGACTTCCTGGCGCGGATCTTCGCCAGCCTGGCCAGGGAGGCCTCGTGACCCTCCTCGCCAAGGTATGCGGGCTCACGCGGGCCGAGGATGCCGCCCAGGCCGCAGAAGCCGGTGCGGATCTCCTGGGCTTCGTCTGGCACCCGCCCAGCCCGCGCCACTGCGCGGACCTGGCCATCGCGGCAGAGCATCCCGGCCGGGCCGTGCTGGTGATGGTGGCGGACGAGGCCGGGCCCATCCTTGAGCGGGCCCGGGCCTTCGGCTTCCGGCGCGTGCAGGCGCATCTGCCCCCTGCGGAACGGGCCAGGGGGGTGGCCCTGCTGAAGGAGGCCGGCCTCTTCGTGATCCTCCCCTGGGCCGACGAACCGGGCCAGGTGCCCACGGCAGCCGACCTCTACCTCTGGGAACCGAGTCCGGCGCGCACGGGAGTGGCCGGGGGCTCGGGGCAGGGGCACGCCATGGCCTTCCCGCCGCCGGGCCCCTTCCTCCTCGCCGGGGGACTCGAGGGTGACACGCTGCGGGAACGCGCCGCCCTCGTGCCACCTGAGGTCCAGCCGCATCTCAGGGGCTTCGACGCCGCCAGCCGCCTGGAGGCGTCACCCGGCCGCAAGGACCCGCGCAAGGTGACGGCCTTCATCCACACCGCCCATGCCCTGGAGCTGCCATGACCGACGCCTTCGTCCTGCCCACCCGCTTCGGCGCCCAGGGTCTGGGGGGGTGCTACGCCCCGGAGACGCTCATGCAGCCGCTCCTGGACCTGGAGGCCGCCTTCCGCGCGGCCCTGGACGACCCGGGCTTCCAGGCCGAGCTGAAGGCGGAGCTGCGCCACTTCGTGGGCCGCCCCACGGCGTTGACCCCCGTCCCGCGCCTGGCCGCGAAGCTGGGACTGAAGGCCCTCTACCTCAAACGGGAGGACCTGGCCCACACCGGCGCCCACAAGATCAACAACGCCCTGGCCCAGGCCCTCCTGGCCCGGCGCATGGGCAGGACCGAGATCATCGCCGAGACCGGCGCCGGCCAGCACGGCGTGGCCACCGCCGCGGCCTGCGCCCGCCTGGGCCTGCGCTGCACGGTCTACATGGGCGTCACCGACATGGCCCGGCAGGCGCCCAACGTGGCGCGGATGCGGCTCTTCGGGGCCGCGGTGCGGCCGGTGGAGGCCGGGCAGGGGACGCTCAAGGAGGCGGTGAACGAGGCCCTGCGGGCCTGGGCCGGCCGCTGCACGGAGGCCCACTACATCCTGGGCTCGGCCCTGGGGCCGCACCCCTTCCCGACCCTGGTCCGCAGCTTCCAGACCGTCATCGGCGAGGAGGCCCGGGCCCAGGTGCTCGAGCAGACCGGGGCGCTGCCCGAGGCCGTCGTGGCCTGCGCGGGTGGCGGCAGCAACGGGCTCGGTCTCCTGATCCCCTTCGCGGGGGACGGCCTCCGGCGCCTGGCCGTGGAGGCGGGCGGCCACGGGCGGGCCCTGGGCGAGCACGCGGCGCGGCTGGATGGGGGGCGCCTGGGCGTGCTGCATGGGTGCAAGACCCTCCTGCTCCAGGATGTGCATGGCCACACGGCCGAGACCGCCAGTGTCAGCGCGGGCCTTGACTACCCGGCCCTGGGCCCGGAACTGGCCGCCCTGGCCCTGGACGGGCAGGTGGAGGTGCGCCGGGCCTCCGACGACGAGGCCCTCGCCGCGGCCCGGCTGCTCTGCGAGACGGAAGGCATCCTCCCCGCCCTGGAGAGCAGCCACGCCCTGGCCCTCCTCCCGGTCCTGGCCGCCGAGGGCGCGGGCTCCGTCCTGCTGGGCCTCAGCGGCCGCGGCGACAAGGACCTCTCCACCTACCAGTCGCGCCTGGAGCTCTGAGATGAACCTGAACCCGCTGCTCCCTTTCCTCATGGCCGGTGATCCTTCGCTGGAGGCCCTCCCGGGCCTGCTCGCCGAGGCCCGGGCCCTCGGCCTCGAGGCGGTGGAGGTGGGGCTGCCCCACTCCGATCCCATCGCCGACGGCCCCGTGCTCCAGGCGGCGGCCCACCGCGCCATCGGCCGCGGTGCCACGCCCCGGCGCGTCCTGGAATCCCTGGCCGGCCTCACCGACAGCCCCGACCTGATCCTGTTCACCTACCTGAATCCGTTGCTGCAGCTGGGCCTGGATCCGCTGCTGCGCCTCCTGGAGCCCACGCCGGTGCGATCGCTGCTGGTGGTGGACCTCCCCTGCGGCGAGGAACCCGGCTTCGAAGCGGAGCTGCGTGCGGCGGGCTACCCCATGGTGCCCTTGCTGGCCCCCACCACCACGCCCGAACGCGCGAAAGCGCTGCTGGACCAGCGTCCCGATCCGGGGCCCGGCGCACCCTTCGCGCAGCGTTTCGCCTACGTGGTGGCGCGGCTGGGCGTCACCGGGGCCGGGCCGGGGACCGATCTGGATCCCGTGGTCGCCCGCGTCCGGGACCTGCAGGGGATCACCGCCCGCCCCCTCGCCGTGGGCTTCGGGCTTTCGGATTCCGCCAGCCTGCGCGCGGTGCGGGCCCTCGGCGCGACGCCGGTCATCGGAAGTGCCCTCGTGGCGGACTTGACCCTGGGTAGCCCCATGAAGGCTTGCCTCCAGGCCTGCATGGCTTGATGACCATCAGGTCGTGAACGCGGGCCTCCTGCGCTCAGCCCGGTGGACGGTTGCAAGGGCATCCCGATTTGGTATCGTGGTCCATCTTCAACTTCGGAATCGGCTGGAAACGGCCCATATCCCCGGCTTTCCGGGACAGGAGCAGTGCCCCCATGACGAACCGTTCGCGCCTCACCCTCACCGCCCTGACGCTCGTCGCCGCGGGCGCCTTCGCGCCGGTGGCCCAGGCCTCGGGCTTCCAGCTCCGCGAACAGAGTGCCTCCTCTCAGGGCAATGCCTTCGCGGGCGTTTCGGCCGGCGGCTTCGACATCTCCGCCATGTTCTTCAACCCGGCGACCATGACGCTGTACTCCGGGAACCAGTTCGCCCTGGGCGCCACGCTCATCGCCGCCGACGCCAAGGCCAGCAATGTCTCCGGCACCCGCACCTCGGCCCTGGCGGCCTTCCCCGCCTACCAGCCCATCAGCGGTCCCTCCACCCACAAGAATGCCGCCGAGGCCAAGGTGGCTCCGAACCTCTACGGCATGTGGAGCCTGAGCGACGACCTGAAGCTCGGCATCTCCGTCAACGCTCCCTACGGCTTCGTCACGGAGTACGACAGCGACTTCGTGGGCCGCTACCACGCCTTGAAGACCGACCTGAAGATCGTGGACGTGGCCCCCAACCTGGCCTACCGCATCAACAAGGAGTGGTCGGTGGGCGTGGCCTTCGTGGCCCGCTACGCCGACGCGACCCTGACGAATGCCGTGGATTTCGGCCTCATCGGTTTCCCCTCCACCATCCCCGGCACCCTCGACGGCACTGCCAAGCTCACGGGCAACACCTGGGGATACGGCTACAAGCTGGGTGCCACCTACCAGCCCACGGAGAAGCTGCGCCTCGGATTCGCCTATTCCGGGCAGATGACCATGACGCTGAAGGGCGATATCGCCTTCCAGTATCCCGCGACCCTCTCCGCTCCGGCGGTGGCCAACTTCCAGGCCATGGGCTTCAAGAACGGCGGCGGGAAGGCCGACCTGGATCTGCCGGCCAATGCCTCCGTCGGCTTCAACTACCAGGTGAACGACTCCTTCTCCTTCCAGGGCGAGGCCGCCTGGACGGGCTGGTCGCGGTTCAAGCAGCTGCGGGTGAAGCTCACGGACAACGTCGCCCCGCAGCCCACCGAGACCATCACGGACGAGAACTGGCGGGACACCTATTTCTTCTCCCTGGGCGGAAACTGGAAGCTGGGCAACGGTTGGAACCTCCGTGGCGGTGTGGGCCATGACATGGGCGCCGTGACGGACGGCTACCGCACCCCGCGCATCCCCGACGGCGATCGCACCTGGGCCTCCATCGGCGCCAGCTACGCCTTCTCCAAATCCTTCTCCGTGGATGCGGGGTACACCCACCTCTTCGTGAAGGACTCCAAAATCGAGCTCACCACCTCCGCCTCCCAGACCGATCCCAACTTCACCCGGGGGAACCTGAACGCGGACTACAAGATGAGCGCCGACATCGTCGCCATCGGGGCCCGTTTCAGCTTCTGAGCACCGATCCTCCAACCCCAGGGCCCGGGTTCACCGGGCCCTGGGCGTTCCAGGGGCATCAGAGCCCCGCCAGCGCAGGCAGGGCCCCCTCGCGAATCGCCGCCAGGAACCGCTGGTGGTCCCGTTCGACCTGGTCGGCGTAGGCCTGGGCGAAGGCCGCCAGGGCCTGGTCGAGCTTGTCCCCGTCGCCGAGGTAGCCTGCCAGCATCGCCGCATCCCCGGTCCGGGCGTGGGCCTTGGCGAGAATGCCCCCGCAGAGGCCCGCGTAGTCCTGGAGGAGCGGACCCTTCAGCACCTCCACGGAGATCGAGGCCTTGTGATCGGACCACTGGCGGACCAGGAAATCCCGGTCCTCGAACCGGGTCCACCCCAGGAAGGGATCCACCCAGGTCTGCATCCGGTGCTGACCGAGGGCCACCCGGCGGCCCTGGTGGGCGATCCCGTCCCCCGGGGGGAGGTACGGCGCCCACACGGAGGACTCCTCGGACTTGAACTGGAGGAAGAGCGGATCGTCGGGTCCCCGGCCGAAGCAGATGGCCACGAGACAGGTGGTTCCCACGCTGCCGGTGCCCACTACGCGGAAGGCGATGTCCACGGGCTGGTAGGCCTCCAGGACCCGCTGGCGGCCGGGCACCACCGACTCCCCGTAGTCGGGCCAGGCCGCCAGGACCGCCTGGGCCGTGGCTTCCGGCACGGGTGCCAGCAGGGGCGGGTGGGCCTGGAAGCGGCGACCGCCGCCGTCGGTTTCCTCTGTGACCTTGTCCAGCAGCCGCGCCGGCGTGTCCCGGGTCGCCTTGGCCAGCACGTCCTTCAGAACGGGGCCGTGGTCGCCGGGCAGCACGTCATGGCGCACGAGCTCCAGGGCCTTCATCTCCGCGAACCGGGCCATCCCTTCGCGGTAGGCCCACACCAGGGCCAGCACCGCGTCCTGGGCCGAGCGGTCTGTCTGCCCGGCCTCGCGACCGGCCAGCACCACGCTGGCGCACAACCGCTTGAGGTCCCACTCCCAGGGGCCGGCCAGGGTCTCGTCGAAGTCGTTGAGGTCGAAGACCAGGTGCCCGTCCGGGGCCGCGTAGGCGCCGAGGTTGAGCAGGTGGGCGTCCCCACAGAGCTGTACCTGGATCCCGGTGACGGGCCCGGGGCCCAGGTCGGCCGCGAAGAGCCCCGCCGACCCCCGGAAGAAGGAGAAGGGCGAGGCAGCCATGCGCCCCCATTTGATCGGGAGCAGATCCTGGATGCGCTGGGCGTTATGGGACTTCAGGCGGGCCACCAGATCAGGACGGTCCCCCGGCGGCGCGAAGACCCCCTGGTCCGGGCGGTTCAGCCGGTCCCGCAGCGCCTTCCCCGCCGCACGGCGTTCGGCCTGGGAAGGGCGGGGGAGGGCGTCCACCTACACCCGCTCCACCGCCATGGCGATGGCGTTGCCGCCGCCCAGGCAGAGGGCGGCCACGCCGCGCTGCTTCCCATGGCGTTCGAGGGCATGGAGCAGGGTGGCCATGACCCGGGCGCCACTGGCGCCGATGGGGTGGCCCAGGGCCACCGCGCCGCCGTGGACGTTCACGCGGTCCGCCGGCAGCTTCAGTTCGTTGAGCGTGGCCACCAGCTGCACGGCGAAGGCCTCGTTGATCTCCCAGAGGTCCACGTCCTGAGTGGCCCATCCAACCTTGGCCAGGAGCTTGCGGATGGCCTCCACCGGGGCCATGAGCACCCACTCGGGATCCAGGCCCGCCGTGGCCGTGCCGAGGATCCGCGCCTGGATGGGCAGGCCGTGGGCCTTGGCGTAGTCCTCCGTGGCCACCAGCGCCACCGCGGCGCCATCGTTCACGCTGGGGGCATTGCCGGCGGTGACGGTGCCGTCCTTCTTGAAGGCGGGACGGAGCTTCGCCAGGGATTCGAGGGTGGTGTCGGCGCGGGGGCCCTCGTCCTCGCTGACCATCACGTCCCCCTTCTTCCCGGGCACGGCGATGGGCACGATCTCGGCCTTGAAGGCGCCGGACTGCATGGCGGCCAGGGCCTTGCGGTGGCTCTCCACGGCCCAGGCATCCTGCAGCTCGCGGCCGACCTTGAACTTCTCGGCCACCAGCTCGCCGGTATGGCCCATGTGCTGGTCCGTCATGGCGCACCAGAGGCCGTCGAGGATCATGGAATCCTTGGCCTCCGTGTGGCCCATGCGGGCGCCGGTCCGGAGCTTGGGCATGAGGTAGGGGGCGTTGGACATGGACTCCATCCCGCCGGCGATCACCACCTCCTGGTCCCCCAGGCGCACCGCATTCGCCGCGAGCTGGATGGCCTTGAGGCCGCTGCCGCAGACCTTGTTCACGGTGAGGGCGGAGACGCTGGAGGGCAGGCCGCCGCGGAGGGCCGCCTGGCGGGCCGGCGCCTGGCCCACACCGGCGCTCACCACGTTGCCGAAGATGGCCTCCGTGGGCGCCGCCCCGGGCACCGCGGCCACCAGGGCCCTCACCACCTGGGCCGCCAGGTCCGGCGCGGCCAGCGACGAGAAGGCGCCCTGGAACTTGCCGATGGGGCTGCGGAGGGTCTTCAGGATGACGGCGTGGGGGGACCGGGTCTCGGACATGGTGGATCCTTAGCAGTGGGGGGAAGCGCCCGCCCCGGTGGCCTCGCGCATCGCCGCAGGCGATGCCGGGAGGATCACGACGTGGGACATGGGGACTCCAGGGAATGGACGATCGGAAACCAGGGGTCGGCGCGGCTAGCTGGAGGTCCTGGGACGACGGGGCAGGGGATCCTCGTCGAGGGCGCTGAGATCGAGGTTCTCCAGGTTCAGGGTGGGTGCCGCGGGCATGTACATGTCCGGGGCCTCCTCCTGCATGTGGCGGCGGGTGCGCTCCATGAGCGATTCCATCTCGCGCAGGAACCGGGTGCGCTCCATCCTCAGATTGCGGAGCTGGACCTCCAGCTCCACCACATGCTGCTGGGCCTCCCGGACCATCTCCTCGCCCTTGAACTGGGCCTCGCGGATGAGGAGTTCCTTCTCCCGGTTGGCCCCGTCCAGCACGTCTTCACGCGTGCGCTGGGCCTGCAGCAGGGTCTCGCGGAAGATGCGGTCCTGGTCCTGGTACTGCCGCAGGCGCTCCCGGCTGTCGAGGATCTCCTCCTTCAGCTTCTGGTTCTCCGCCAGCACTTCCTCCCACTCCGAGGCGATCTCGTGGAGGAAGGTGCGGACTTCGGATTCCTCCAGCCCCCGGAAGGCCTTCTCGAACTCCCGGCGCTGGATGTCGAGGGGGGTGTATTTCATGGCGCTTCCCTTCAGCTCACGAGGGCCTGCAGGATGACCCGCTGGATCAGCATCAGCAGCAGCCCGGCGATGATGATGTCGAAGCTGAAGCCGCCGATGGGGGGTACCAGGAGCCGGATGGGATGCAGGATGGGGTCCGTGATGGCGTGCAGCAGACGGACCCAGCGGTTCCGGGGATCGATGGGGAACCAGGAGAGGATGGCCACCGCGAAGAGGAGCCAGATCAGGATGCCGATGGCGCGGTAGGCGATGAGGAAGAGAAGGGTCATGGGCAGGATCCTGGGTACTCGTTCATCATAGCGGGGAGTGAGGGGCCTCCATGCGCATCGGAATTTCCTGCTACAGCACCTTCGGCGGCTCGGGCGTGGTGGCGACCGAAGTGGGGAAGGCCCTGGCGGCCCGGGGCCACGAGGTCCACATCCTCAGCCCCAGCCTTCCGCCACGGCTGATCGGTTTCGAGGACCGCATCACCTTCCACGAAGTGACCGCCAGCCCCTACCCGCTCTTCGAGGGATCCCCCTATTCCATCGCGCTGGGATCCAAGATGGCCGATGTGGCCGACCACCACCACCTGGACATCCTCCATGCCCACTACGCCATTCCCCACGCCATGGCGGCCCTCCTGGCCCGCATGGCCCTGGGCGGCAACCTGAAGGTGGTGACCACGCTCCACGGGACGGACATCACCGTGGTGGGCAGCGATCCCAGCTACCTGCCCATGGTGAAGATGGCCATCCGGGAGAGTGACGGCGTGACGGCGGTGTCCGAGTATCTGCGGCAGGAGACGCTGCGGACCTTCCAGGTGGACCGGCCCATCGAGGTGATCGGCAACTTCGTGGAACCGCCCCAGGACGAGCGTCCCGACTGCCGGGCCTGGCTGGCGCCCAAGGCGGCCTTCGTGCTCACCCACATCTCCAACTTCCGCCCCGTGAAGCGGGTGATGGACGTGCTGAAGGTCTTCGAGCGGGTGCGGACGGAGGTGCCCGCCCGTCTGGTGATGGTGGGCGACGGCCCCGACCGTCTGGAGGCCGAGGCCTACTGCCGCGAGCATGGCTTCGCCGCCGAGGTGCGGTTCACGGGGAAGCAGCTGGACATCGGCACGGTGCTGGCCTGCTCGGACCTCTTCCTGCTGCCCAGCGCCACGGAGAGCTTCGGCCTCGCGGCCCTGGAGGCCATGGGCCACCGCGTCCCGGTCATCGCCAGCCGCGTGGGCGGCCTGCCCGAGGTGGTGCGGCACGGCGTGGATGGCTACCTGGAGCCCATGGGGGATGTGGACGCCATGGCGGCCGACGCGCTGACCCTGCTGAGGGACGAGGACCGGCGCCTCGCCATGGGCGATTCCGCCCGGGAGCGGGCGCTTGGCACCTTCGCCGAGGGTCCCATCGTGGATCAGTACGAGGCGCTCTACCGGCGCGTCCTGGGCCAGGCATGACCCTTCCGGGCCCGGAGCCACACCTCAACCGGGGCTGGACTCACCGGGAACGGATCGGGCCGGAGGGCGCCGGACGGACCGTGCTGGCCCATCTCGCGGCCTGCCATCCCCGGGCCAGCGGGGAGGAGTGGGCCCGGAGGATCGCGGAGGGACAGGTCCGCCTGGAGGATGCGCCCGCCGAGCCCGGTGACCGGCTGGAGGCGGGGCAGTGGCTCACCTGGGCCCGCCCGCCCTGGATCGAACCCGAGGTGCCCCTCTGCACGGCGGTGCTCTACGAGGACGAGGATCTGCTGGCGGTGGCCAAGCCGGATGGCCTGCCCACGATGCCCGGGGGCGGCGAGTTCCTGAAGCACACCCTGCTGGCCCTGGTGCGGCGCCGCGCTCCAGAGGCCAGTCCCATGCATCGCCTGGGTCGCAGCACGACCGGCATCGTCCTCTTCGCCCGAACGGCCGAAGCCCGTCGCCTGGTGCAGGAGGCCTTCCGCAGCCGTCGCCTCCGCAAGGTGTACCGGGCCCTCTGCACGGGCCATCCGGCCGGGGACGGGTTCGACATCGACGCACCCATCGGGGACGTGCCCCACCCTCTCCTGGGCACGATCCACGGGGCCAGCCCGGAGGGCCGTCCCTCCTTGAGCCGCGTCCGCGTGCTGGAGCGGCGCGAAGGTTGCTCGCTGGTGGAGGTGGAGATCGAGACGGGCCGCCCCCACCAGATCCGCATCCACCTGGCCTTCGCGGGCCACCCCCTCGTGGGCGATCCACTCTACGGTCCCGGGGGGACTCCGCTGCCCGGGTCCGCGGCCCTTCCCGGCGATCCCGGGTACCGGCTCCACGCCCTGCGCCTGGAACTGCTCCATCCCCGCACGGGACGGCCGCTCACCCTCTTCTGCGCGCCGCCGCTGGAACTGCGGAGGCGGGGGGAGGCGGCGGACTTCTGAGCCCCTGCGGGGTCAGCGGGCGCGGCAGATCGCGTAGAGGGGGCAGCGGGCGCAGGTGGCCTTCCGGCGCACGCCGGGGCAGTCTCCCAGGATGCCGAGGTGGCTGAGGGCGAAGTCGTAGCGCAGGGGATCGACCGGATCGAGGCGGCGGAGGGCCTCGGTGATCTCGCGGGCCATGCGGCCATCGGGCGTGGCCCGGGCGCTCAGGCCGATGTAGCGGGACACGCGGGCCACGTGGGTGTCCAGGGGGATCACGAGCTGGTCCAGGGGGTAGCGGGTCCAGAGCCCCAGGTCCGGCCAGCCCCTGCGCGCCATCCAGCGGAGGAACATGCGCCAGCGCTTGCAGGCGGCGCCTTCGAGGGGGTCCGGCAGGCTGAAGCGGAGGCCGTAGGTGGCGGGAAGCTCGATCCGTAGCCGCTGCACGAGCCTCGAAAGGGCCGTATCCGCATCCTCGCCCGGTCCGGGCAGCAGGTGGGGCTCCAGGCCCGCACCGCTCTCCTGGTCCAGGCGTTTCCAGGCGAGGAGCCAGGCCGCGAGATCGCCGCCGGTGTGGAAGCGCCAGGCCCAATCCTTCAGGGCCCGATGCAGCGCCCGCTGCGTCCCGGTTTCGGGTCGCTCGCGGAGCCACGTCGCGGGTCGGGGGCCCAGGGGGGCCAGGGCCGCCCGCACCGCCCGGAGCATGGGGGCCACCCGACCATAGGCCAGATGTGCGGCCACGAAGGCAGCCACCTCACGGTCCATGGGATCGGGATAGGCGAGGGCCACGGACAGGGGATCCAGATCCAGGGCCCCTGCGGTGTCATACCGGGAGCAGAGGTCGTCCAGGCGGGTCTTCAGGGGGACGGAACGGGGCATGGGTGCGGGCCCGGGGGGTGGGAATGGGTGGAAGGGGACCGAAAAAAACGCATCTCGTGCCGAAAATCACTACGGAAATGAAGGCTTTGCCGGTAACCTCGTGAGTGGTGGCCCGTGGCCCCTTTCTGGAGCAGTCCTTTCATATGATGAACCTGCGTGGCCTTGGAAATCTGGCGAAGATCCTCGAGGAGGCCGCCAAGCCCGACTCGACGCTGCGGGAAGACCGCGAGAAAGCCCGTCCCAAGGTCCTGAAGAAGGGGGAGAAGACCTCCACCAAGACCCGCGTGATGGATCCCAAGCGGAAGGCCTGGTACGAGAAGCGCCTCAGGGAGGTCACCGCCAAGAGCGAGGAGGCCTCGCCCATGCAGGTGCCCGCGAGCGGCCCGGTGAGCACGCCCGCGCCGGTCCTGGCCAAGACCGTGGCCTCCCAGATGGGGGGCTCCCTGCTCCAGACCCTGGCCGCGGCCAAGGAGGCCAAGCCCAAGGCCGACACACCGAAGCGCGCCGAGGCCTGGCGCCGCAAGCCCGGCGAATCGATCTTCTAGTCCGCCCGCAGGAATCTCAGGCCCCGGTCTCCATCGGGGCCTGAACCTTGTACTTCCGGCCGATCCAGGTCGTCGCCAGGGGCCTCTCCAGACGGTCCTGGCGCAGGTCCCCCAGGGTGTACAGGGCCAGGTCCAGGACGGGTGTGGCGCCGTCCAGGGTGCCGTCCGCCAGGCGGGCTTCCAGGTCGGTCCGGGGAAGGATGCGGATTCCCGAGGCCAGGCGCACCACCACGTCCTGGTCCTGGGCCAGGGCCAGCCCCGCCGCTTCGGCGATCCGGTGGACGCCGCGGAGCATGCCGTCGATGGCGCAGCCGGAGGGCTGCTCGGCCAGGGTGGGTTCCGCGATGGCCAGGATCCGGCCGTGGAAAAGGGTCCACTCGGCGTGGTACTGCATCCCCTTGTGGCGCCACTTCGCCAGCGTGGCGTCCAGTTCGGGGGCCAGGGAGGCGATGTCCGTCGGCCGGTCAAGGGCCATCAGCCAGAGGCGGGCGCCGTCGGGGAGGGCGCGGAAGGGGGCGAGGGCATCGACGGGAAGGGACATGGGGCACTCCGGATCCCCATTCTAGGCGATCTGGCCAGAGTCCCTGTCGTAACGTTGTTCAGGTTTTCCCGCCGACCGGACAGTCATCTGTGACGTCGAACCGGAAACTCCTCGCGTAAGGTGGAGGGCGATGACGACTGACACGGCGATCCTGCTTTTGAACCTCGGTGGTCCGGTGAACCTGGACCAGGTGGAACCCTTCCTGGCCGAGCTGTTCGGGGACCGGGACCTGATCCGGCTGCCCGGTCCCGCCTGGCTGCAGGGCCCTTTCGCGCGCCTCATCGCGCGCCTCCGCGCCCCGGGTGCCAGGGGCCGCTACGCCCAGATCGGCGGCGGCTCCCCCCTGCTGCGGGAGAGCGCGGCCCAGGCCACGGCCCTGCGCGCGGCCCTGCGCGCGGCGGGCCGCCCGGAGGCCGTCAAGCTCTGCTTCCGCTACGCCGCTCCGCGGACCGAGGGGTTGCTGCGGGCCCTGAAGCGGGACGGCATCCGCCGCCTGGTGCCGGTGACGCTCTATCCCCACGACTGCCGGGCCACCACGGGCTCCAGCCTGCGGGAACTGGCCCGCCTGGCAGCCGCGGCGGGACTGGAATTGCGGCCCGGCGTGGATCACTACGCCACCGATCCCGACTACCTGGACGCCATGGAGGCGCCGCTGCGCGAGGCCCTGGCGGAGCTGCCCGGGGCCACGGTGGTCTTCAGCGCCCACAGCCTGCCCGTGCGCCAGATCGCCGCGGGCGATCCCTACGAGCGTGAGATCCACGCCACGCGAGACGCGCTGATGGCCCGGATCGGGGCCATCCCCGGCGGCTACCTGCTGGCCTACCAGAGCCGCACCGGCCCGGTGCGCTGGCTGGAACCGCCCCTCAAGGATGTGCTGGAGCGCATGGGCGGGAAGGATGTCATCGTGGTGCCCCTCAGCTTCGTGAGCGAGCACATCGAGACCCTGCACGAGCTGGACATCGAGTACCGCCACGTGGCTGACCAGGCGGGCATCCGAACCTACCGGCGCGTGCGCACCCCCGGCACCCATCCCGCCTACATCCGCTGCCTGACAAGGCGCGTCCTGGAGATCCTCCCATGAGCACCCTGATCCTCGGCGGCGGCGTCACCGGCCTGGCGGCGGCCTGGCATCTGCAGCGTCGTGGCGAGGCGGCGGAGGTGTGGGAGGCCCAGGAGACGGTGGGTGGCTGGATGAAGACGCTGCCCTGGGAAGGCGGCCACCTGGAGACGGGTCCCCAGGGCGTGCTGTGGCAGCCCGGCACCGCCGTGGACCGGCTCTTTAAGGCCATCGACCTGCCCTTCAACGCCCCCGGAAAGGGGGCCCGCTGGGTGGGGAAGGGCGGGCGGCTGGTGCCCGTGCCCGCCTCGCCCTTCGGCCTGCTGGCCTCGCCCCTGATGCCCCTCTCCGCCAAGCTGCGGATGATGCTGGAACCGTTCATCTCCGTCCGTCCGGCCGAGCCTGAGGAGGGTCTGTCGGCCTTCATCGCCCGCCGCCTGGGCCCGGGCGTGGCCAGTGAGCTGCTGCCGGCCATGGTGGCGGGCATCCTGGCCGCCCCGCCGGAGGCGCTCTCCGTGGATGCCATCCCCAAACTGCTGCAGTGGGAGGCCACGGGCAGCCTGGTGAACGGCGTCCGCAAGGGCGGCGTGAGCCACATGGTGGTGCCGGCGGGCGGCATGGGGCAGCTGCCGATCCGCCTGGCGGCCCAGCTCCCCGCGGTGCGCACGGGGATCCGCGCCTCGTCCCTGGAACGCCTTCCGGACGGCCGCTGGCGGGTCACCGGCGGGGGCGAGATCCGCGAAGCCGATCGGGTCGTGCTGGCCCTCCCCGCCTACGAGGCGGCGGCCCTGCTGGGCTCCGTGGCGCCGGCCAGCGCCGGGGCTCTGGAGGCCATCCCCTACACGTCCGTGGATCTCTGGCACAGCCGCCACACGCCGCTGCCTGAGCTGAAGGACGGCTTCGGATTCCTCATCCACCCGCCCGAGGGCCGCGGCTACCTGGGTTCCCTGGTGCCCTCCTGGATGGATCCCCAGAGCGCGCCTCCAGGCCTGATGCAGCTCCGCAGCTTCGTGGGTGGCGCCTTTCCGAAGGGGGCGGACCTGGATCGCTGGGAGGGCCTCTTCACCCGGTTGAAGGGCTGGATCCCCGAGCTCAGCGAACCGGCCGCCGTGCGGCACGAACGGGCCGAGAAGGCCATTCCGCGGCCGGAACTGGGTCACCGCGCCCGGGTGAAGGCCGCGATCGGGGGCCTGCCGAAGGGCGTGGACTGGATCAGCAACGCCCGCTTCGGCCCCGGGGTGCGCGACATCCTGGAGGGGCTGGAGACCTGGGGCGCCTGAGGCTGTTCACGTTTTTTGACCGGTCTCGCCCCGTGACATCGGGACGGGACGGGGGGAGAATGGGCGCGAACCTTCCGGAGCCCACCATGCGCATCGCCGCCCTGATCACGCTCGTAATTCCAGTCGCCCTGCTCGCCCAGGCGCCCGCCCCCAAGCCCAAGGCTGAGGCCGCGCCCGCGCCCGAGGCCACCTCCCTCAAGCCGCACGCCGAAGTGAAGGTGGGCACCGCCGTCGAGAAGATGGAAGTCGTCGGCGAGGCCACGGACTTCAAGGTGCCCGCCGGCACGAAGATCTACGCCTGGACCAAGGTCTGGGGCGCCGGGGACACGGCCACGCTGGTGTTCTCCAAGGGCGACGCCAGCACGAAGGTGGAGTTGAAGGTGCCGCACTCCCCCTACCGGACCCACGCCTACCGCACCTTCCGCCAGGGCGACGGCGGCAGCTGGACCGTGAAGGTCCTCGGCGCCGACGGCACCGAACTCGGGTCGGCCAGCTTCACCGTCGAGATCCAGTAGCCGGACCCGGCTCCGTTTGGACTCCCGCCGTGCGACCGCGTGCGGCGGGATCCTCCTCTATCCGATGGAGTACCCATGCCGACCCTCGCCCTCCTCGACGGCCTGCCCGTGGGCGTCTCGATGTGGAAGCTCGCCCAGCCCTGGTGGGAGTTCGTGCTGCGGGCCCTCCTGGTGTACGGGTTCCTCCTCGTCACCCTCCGGCTCACGGGGAAGCGCCAGGTGGGCCAGCTGGCCCCCTTCGACCTGGTGCTGCTGCTGGTGCTGAGCAACGCTGTGCAGAACAGCATGAACGCCGGCGACAACACGGTGGGGGGAGGCTTCGTCCTGGTCCTCACCCTCCTGGCCGTGAACGGCTTCGTGGGCTGGCTCACCTGGCGCCACAAGCGCCTGGAGACCTTCTTCGAGGGCAGCCCCCAGATCCTGGTGCACAACGGTCTGGTGGATGAGCGGAAGCTGGCCGCCGAGCGCATGACCCGCCACGAGCTCATGGCGGCCGTGCGCCAGGCGGGGCTCACCGATCTGGCGGACGTGCGCGTGGCCATCCTGGAGACGAACGGCCGCATCAACGTCATCGCGAAGAACGGTCCGGCCTCATCCGCCCCTTGACTTGGCGAACAAAAAGCGAAAACTTGAGGCATGAAGCAGGCGCGAAGTGCCACGTTGGGGAAGCCGAAGCCCGCAGGGCACGGCGCAGGGGGTGCCGTGTGACGCCTCTGCTGCCGTCTGTCGAACCCCCGCCGGCCCTCTTCAAGGACCTCCTGGTGGAGCCGGAGGAATCGCGCTCCATCCTGCGACCCCAGCGGGATGAGCGCTACGGGTTCGGATTCGCCCTGAGCCCCTACCGCGGCTGCAGCCACGGCTGCCGCTACTGCTATGTCCGGGAGTACCCGAACGCCCTCCACCGGCCGGAGGACTGGGGCGGCTGGGTGGCCCCCAAGCTGAACGCCCCGGAGCTGCTCTGGTCCCAGCGCCACCGGCTGCATGGCCAGCGGGTCTTCATGGCTTCGGCGACGGATCCCTACCAGCCTCTGGAACGCCAGTACCGCCTCAGCCGCCGCTGCCTGGAGGTCCTGCTGCTGTGCCCCACCACCGAGGTCATCGTCCACACGCGCTCGCCGCTGGTGCTGCAGGATCTGGACCTGCTGAAGGCCTTCGGGGACCGGCTCACGGTGGGCCTGTCCATCCCCACGGACGACGACACCGTGCGACAGGCCGTAGAGCCCCGCGCCCCGGCCATTCCCAGCCGATGGGCCGCTGCCGAGCGCCTGGCCTCCGCCGGGATTCCCGTCACCATCGGGGTGGCCCCCCTGCTGGCCGTCCACGACCCGCAGGCCTTCGCCCGCCGGGCCCGCGCCAGCGGCGCCACCGGGGCCTGGGTAGGCCGCCTGCGCCTGCTGAACCAGGATCCCTTCTACAAACTGCTGGCGGACCACGGTTGGCTGAAGGTGCTGGATCCGGACTACGCCGAGGACATCCGCGCCGCCTTCCAGGCAGCCTTTCCCGCCCGGAGGCGGGTCCGGGAGCCGCGCCCGGCCGCGCCGCCTCCGGCGCCTCCGGCTCCGCCCCTCCAGCCTGGCCTGTTCGACCGCGTCGGCTGATCCCGCAGGCCCGCCGCCGAACTGGGGCCTGACGGCCTCCGGGGCCTTGTGGGAGACTGGATCCCCATGACCACCCTCGCGCTCAAGTACCGTCCCCGCCTGCTCTCGGACCTCGTGGGGCAGGAGGGCAGCGTGAAGGCCCTGGCCAACGCCCTGAAGCGGGCCAAGGAGAGCGGGCGCATCCACCAGGCGTACCTCTTCGCGGGAGTGCGGGGCACGGGCAAGACCAGCACGGCCCGCATCCTGGCCCGGGCCCTGAACTGCGCCGAGGGCCCCACGGCCACGCCCTGCGGGGTGTGCGATCCCTGCCGGGCCGCCGAGCAGCCGGACAGCAGCCTCGACATCGTCGAGATCGACGCGGCCAGCCGGGCCTCCGTGGCCGATGCCCGGGCCCTGCGGGAGCAGGTCCAGACGCGGCCCGCCTTCTGCCGCTACCGGGTCTACATCATCGACGAAGTGCACATGCTCAGCACCGAGGCCTTCAACGCCCTGCTGAAGGTCATCGAGGAGCCGCCGCCCCACGCCATTTTCGTGCTGGCCACCACGGAGCTGCAGGACGTCCCGGACACCATCAAGAGCCGCGTCCAGATCTTCCCCTTCCGTCTCATTCCGGTGGGCCTCATCGAGGGCCGCCTCAAGCACGTCTGCGAGCAGGAGGGCGTCGCCTTCGAAGGCGAGAGCCTGCGGCTGGTGGCCGAGGCCGGGCAGGGCTCCATGCGGGACGCCCTCACCATCCTCGACCGCGTCATCGCGGCAGGGGACGGGCGAGTGCAGGAGGAGGCCGTCCGCGAGCAGCTCGGCATCGTCAGCGCCCACCTGGTGCAGGGGGTCATGTCCGCCCTGAGCATCGGGGACACTGCGGCCCTGGTGGAGGCCTGCCGGGAACTGGCAGAGCAGGGGGCCGACTGGGCCACCTTCTGGCGGGAGCTGGTGCTGGCCTTCCGGGACCGGTTGGAGCAGGAAGCCCGCGCGGGCCGGGGGCCCCAGGATCTCCTCCGCTGGGCGAGGATGCTGAACCTCCTGCTGAGCCGCGAGCGGGACCTGCGGGACAGCAGCCTGCCGAGGGTGGTCGTGGAACTGGCCCTGGTGACCGCCGCCCAGTTGCCCCACCTGGCGCCTCTGGACGCCCTGGTGTCCGGCGCCGTGGCGGCACCCGCGAGACCGTCCCCTCAGGCGCCCACGCCGCCCCCGGTCCCTTCCAGGGCCCCCCAGGCCGCGCGGGCGCCTGAGGGGCCAGGCAGGCCGGTCCCGCAACCTGCCTCGAGGCCGACGACCCCCGCGCCTGATCCGGCCACCCCTGAGGGCCTCCGCCACGCCTGCAGCGAGGCCCTGCGCCAGGCCCAGGGCCTGCCCCGGACCCTGGGCAGCGCGCCCCAGATGGCGACGGAACTCCGCTGGGAGCCGCCGGTGCTGCGGTTCCGCTTCCCCGGCAACGTCCGCCAGACCCTCCAGGACCTGGAACGGGAGCGCGCGAATCCCCACCTGCTCTCCGCCCTGGCCGCCGTGCTGCCTGGCCTCAGGGAAGTGGACATCCAGTTCGACGGGACTCCCGGATCCGCCCCCGCGCCGGCGGCGGAGCGACCGGAGGACCGCCTGCGCCGGGAGCCCGCCTTCCAGGAGCTGCTCCGAATGAGCGGCGGCGAGGTGATGGAGATCCGGCGCGAAGGCTGATCAGCCGCCCGACACCGGCGGCATGAGGGCCACTTCGTCGCCGTCCTCCAGGGAGGCGGCGCGGTCAGCGAAGCTCTGGTTCACGGCCAGCAGCGCATCCTTGGGCAGGGCGGCGAAGCGGGGGTCCGCGAGCAGGTCCCCGAGGGTCGCCGGCGCTGGCAGTTCCAGGTCGCTGAAGCCCATCAGGGCACGGTACCGGGCGAAGCACTTCACCGTGATCATGCGATTCCGCCTCCGGCCTCCAGCCTACCGCCTCTGGGGGCGCCTGCCGCCTACCGGGGGCTCCAGGTGTGACGGATCTCTCCGGAGGGGTTCAGCCCGGACTGGCCGCTCTGGCTGACGCCGAGCTGGAGGATGACCCCGCCGAACCGCCACTCCACCTGCCCGGAGGTGATGCTCAGGTCGGAACTCTTCTGGTGGGAGACCACGAAGGCGCTGCGCTGCCCGAAGAGGTTGACGCTCTTGCCCAGGGTGACATCGGTCTCGGTGGTGCCGAGGGTGCTGCTGCGCACCGCCACATTGACGCGGTCGAGGCCCAGGGTGCGGCGCAGCTGATCCTGGAATGGGGCGAAGGCGAGGGTGGACAGCAGGCCCGCGCTGGCGCTGGCGAGTCCCGAGGTGATTACCCCCTGGGAGGTGCTCGGGGCGCCGGTTCCCACGCTTCCCACGTTCCCCGGGTTGATGAGGATGGCCACGATTTCATCCTGGCGGAGGGTGGGGGTCGAGCTGGGCACGATGGTCAGGTTGCTGAGGGTGCCGTGGACATCCAGGTTCACCGTGTAGCCGGGGATGGAGGTGACGCTTCCCCGCAGGTTGATGATGGGATCGATGCGGTCGGATTCCCCCTTGAAGACCAGGGAGCCCCGGTCCACCACCATGTCCCCGGCGGGGAAGATGTTCGTGATGCGGCCGCCGGGGGTGAACTCCAGGGTGCCATTGGGAATGGGATGGGCCAGGGTGCCCTCCACCCGGAACCGGCCATCGGTCTTGCCTTCCAGCTTCAGCAGGTTCGTGTCGAAGCTCCAGGGACTGCGGAGGTCCAGGTCGAGATCCAGGCCGATGCGATCGAGGGGATCGTCGGGGTCGAGCCCCGTGAGACCGCCGCTGTCCCCAAGCGCGCTTCGCAGGATCAAGTCTGAAAGCTTCACTTCCGTCTGATAGCTCAAATGGTCTGCCCGCAGCTTTCCCTGGAGCATTCCGCCATCCTCATCGCCCTCGAGGGTGGCGCTCAGGGTGCCCTGCAGGTCCAGGCCATCGGGGAGGTCCCGCAGCTGGAAGTTGCCCAGGGAGGCCTGGAATCCATAGTGGTCCACCCCGCCGGGCTTCCAGGAGAGTTCACCGGAGGCCTGCAGCTGGCCGTGGGCGAGGGAGCCGGTCAGGGGATGGTCCGCCGGGATGGAGAGGGTGCGGTCCTTCAGGATGAATTCGGCGTTGAGATCCTCCATGCCCTGGTAGCCCAGGAGGCGCATCTGGCCCTGCTCCAGGCGGAGGTTGCCGTCCAGCAGGGGTTCCTGGTACGTGCCGTGGAGGAGGAGGTCGAACCGGCTCTCGCCCTTCACCTTGAGATCGGACAGCAGGCTGTACTCATCCACTTCCATGATCCGGTCCAGGATGGCCTTGAGGTGGGCGAGGTCGGCGGAGCCCTTCGCCTGCAGGGCCATGGGGGCGGTGGCGCTGAACGGGGCGCGCCCGGAGATGCGGATGCCGGCGGCCGGGCCGCGGGGGCCCTCGGCGCCGCGTTCGCCGCCCTGGAGGGCCAGGTCGAGGGTGGCGCTGGAGGCATCGCCGTGGAGGTCCGACGGCCCACCGAGGTGGAGCTCGAAGGCGCTGAAGAGGCCCTCCAGCCGCGCCACCCGGCCGGACCACTGGAGCCCCAGCTGAGGGGTCCAGGTGCCGGAGGCATCCAGCTCCGCCTGCAGATCCTCCAGGAGATCCTCCGTCAGGCTGCCGGCAATGGCGGCAGTGTGGGCCGTGTCCGGCGCGACCCTCAGTCCCAGGGTGCCGGCCAGACCCGTACCGCGGGTCCGGGCCTCCAGGGTGAGGAGGGGGCGAGTCATGCCCTCCGTGGCGAGCCGGGTCTGGAGGCGACCGCGTTCCAGGCGCACGTCCCCTTCCAGGCCCTCGACGCTGCGGCCGAAGACGAACAGGCGCCCCCGGCTGAAGGTGAGATGCCCTTCGGGCAGATCCAGCGGGCCGAAGGGGCTGGTGATGGGTCCCAGCAGACGGGCCTGCACCTGGGACTGGAGGTGCGCACCGGGGAGGCCCAGCAGCTGGGAATCCAGGCGCCCGGACAGGTCCACCCGCCAGGTCCAGCCCGTCAGGTCCATGTCCGCCTTGCCGGTGAGGGCGAGGGCCCCCTCTGGCGCGATGCCCGGCCCGCCGAGCAGATCCGGCCGTTCGGCCACGCGGACATCGCCGAGCCGGAGGCGGAGCGTATCCAGGTCCATGTCGAAATCGGAGGACGCCGCCGGGATGCGCACGCCGTAGGCCTCGCCGGATTCGACCTGGGCCTGACCCTCCATGAGCAGGTGATCGAATGGGCCATGCAGGCGGACCCAGCCGCCCCCGGTTCCGGTGAGGGGCAGGTCGCCCAGGTCCGCGGCCTTCAGCCCTTCGGCCACCGGGAGACGGAAGGCGGTGTAGCACATGTCCATCTGCTTCTGGCCCCTCGGCACACGCCCCCAGGTGAGCCAGAGTTCCCCGCCGCCGCGACCCTCGCCCTTTTCCAGCTGGATGTCCTGCACGCGAAGGTCCGAGCCACGGATCTCCACCTGGGCCTGGAGATGGTCCGCCGTGGCGCCGTGCCACCGGGGTGCGCCCACGTCCACCTGGCCGTCGAGCTCAAGTCCCTTGGCCGGGCTCCACCGGACCTGGGCCTGGGCCTGGGTGCGGCCGGCCATGTCCAGATCCACGACCTTCCAGGTGCTCAGGGCGTGGGCCACCTGGGCCGCGTCCACCTGGGTCGTGCCCTGGGCCTGGAGATCCAGGATCCCCCCGGGACCGAGCTGAGCCCGGCCTGAACCCTGGACCTTCACCGCCTCCAGATCCAGATTCAGGTTGTCCACCTGGGCCAGGCCCTCCTGCAGAGACGCGGCCAGTCCGCCGGCTTCCCGGCCGTTCTGGTTCAGGAGGATTCGTGCCGTGCCCTCCCAGCGATCCAGGCGGGAGAGGGCCGCCGGATCCGCAGGGGCCTGAACCTGGGCGTACAGACTGGCCCGGACGCCTTGCAGTTCGGGCACGCGGGTGGCCCGGCTCAGGGCATCGAGGCTGAGCTCCTCGCCCCGGACCTTCAGATGGGTCCTGTGGTGGGCGACCCAGGCGCCTTCCGCTTCCACCGAACCCTGGCCCGAGGACCAGCGGAAGCGTTCCAGGCGGACCTGGTCGAGGCCGCCCTGGGCGCGGACCTCCATGTTCCCGGGTTCGAGGACTGCCGAGGCCGGACGGAGATCCTGGCCGTCCGCGGAGAGGGTCCAGCTGGGCCGGGCCAGGCTGCCTCGCACGGTGGCGGTCAGATCGACGCTGCCCGCAAGGGGCGGATGGGCTCCCGCCCCGGCCCATCTCAGGGCCTGCACCAGGCCCACGACCCCGGTCACCCGCGCCTCCAGGCGTTCGGTCTTCAGCGGAGTCCGGGGGTCGAAGCGGCCGGTGAGGCGGAGCTGACTGTCGCCCAGCCGGACATAGCCTTCGTGGAGCAGGAGCACGGGCTCGGAGGCCTCGCCCTTGAAGTCGATGCGCCCCTTCTCCCAGCCATCCGGCCCCTTCACGATCACCTGGGGCGCGGTGAAGGTCAGATGCATGCGGTTGGGCCCGATGCCGGTGCCCTTCATCTCGAAGTGGAACCGGGTGGCCGGCAGGCCCCTCACGGGCTCGGGGATATCCACCTCACCCCCCGTGAGGGCGAGGAAATCCAGGGTGATCTGGGGCAGGGGGCCCTTCCGGGGGGGGCGTTCCCGGAGCCGGATCTGGGCCAGATTGGCCTCGGTGATGCGGAGGTGGGGATGTTCCAGGCGCAGCGAGAAGATTCTCGGCCGGGCGCCGGACAGGGACCCCGGGTCCGCCTGCAGGTCCAGTCGGCTGATATGCAGCAGGTCCCCGCCCACGGAGATGTCGCGGAGAGTGAGCGTCCCGAGCAGGGGATGGAACTCCACCTGGCCCACCGAAAGGGAGAGTCCCGTCTCCTTCCGCAGCGCCACGTCCGCCTGGCCCACGAGCCACTGGTAGACGAAGGGGCGGTCGAGGATCCAGGTGCCTGTCGCCACGACCGCGGTGCCCCCCACCAGGGCGTACGAAACCCGCCGGACCCAACGGCGACCCCAGAAGCGCCGGACCGCATCCTTGGTGGAAGGCCAGTCCATCGGTCAGATCTTCTCCCCGCACCGGGGGCACTTCACGGCCATGCGGGGCAGGGAGCAGAAGCAGTAGGGGCAGAGTCTCCCCTGGGTGGACGCGGAGCGGAGGGTGGGGTGGGGACCGGAGACGGAGGTGGAGAGAATGGCCGTGCCCAGGGGACGGGTCTCCCGCGCCACGTTCTCCTTGAGGCGCCGCAGGGCCTCCAGGAAGGCCTGGGCCGAGAGGTAGCGCTCGCCCAGGTTCACGGCCAGGGCCTTCATGACCACCTCGGAGAAGGCCTTGGGCACGATGGGGTTGCGCTGATGGGGCGGGGTGATCTCCTGGCTGGTGAGGGCCTGGGCGATCTTCAGGGGATCCGCGTCGTAGAAGGGCACGGTGCCGGTGAGCATCTCGTAGAGGGTGATGCCGAGGGACCAGAGATCGGACTGGAAGACCGCCCGGCCCCTGAAGTGCTCGGGCGCCATGTAGGGAGGCGAGCCGATGCGGGTGGGCGCGTAGGGGACGTGCTGCATCTCCAGCACCCGCGAGGTGCCGAAATCGGTGACCTTGGCCACGCCCTCGCGGTTCACCAGGATGTTGGCGGGCCGCAGGTCGCGGTGGAGGATCTGGTGCCCGTGCGCGAAGGCGATGGCGCTGCAGACGTCGATCCCGATCTCCAGGGCCCGGGTGGGCGCCAGCGCCCGCTCCCGGCGGATCATCCGGTCCAGGCTCTCGCCCTCGACGTACTCCAGGACCATGAAGAAGATGCCGTTCTTCCGTTCGACGGTGATGAGCTCGACGATGTTCGGATGCTTGAGGCCCGCCATGATGCGGGGCTCCTTCAGCAGATCCACGATCTCGTCCTGCTGCTGGTGGGGCACCTTCAGGGCGACCTTGCGGTTCACCCAGGTGTCCACGGCGAGGTACACGGCCCCGAAACCGCCCGATCCGAGGCGGTCCAGGATCTGGTACTTGCCCAGCGTCTGGTCCTTCGACAGCACGGGGGATGACTCCGCAGCGATGAACCCAGCATGACCGGAATCCGGCCCGGGCTCCAGCGATCCCGCTATTCCAGGATGCGATCCAGGATCGAGACGGGTTCATCCCAGGCGGCGATCAGGTGGCGGATCCGGGGCTTCCCGTCCGCGGCCACTGCATAGGCCCTGCGGATGGCCTCCCGGTCCTCCACGGTGGCCCGGTGATGCTGGCGGAGATGCTCACCCCAGCTGGAGCTGAGGAAGCTCTCCACGAACCGGCAGGAGGCGGGCTCCGGCCGGGCGAGATCCTGGAACAGGGACCAGCGGACGGCCCCGTCCCGGATGCGGATGCGGCGGACCTCGCGCATGGCCGCCTGGAATTCGGCCTTCCGGTCCTGGGGGACGAGGTATTCCAGCACCGTCATGATGGGTCCCTCGTCCGGGTGGATGGATTCGGGCGAATGGGGCTGGAGGCGATGGGGGGTCAGGTCAAGGGGCTCGTGGAGGGCCTGGATCCGGAGATGGGCCGTGGCGGCCAGGACCGCCAGCATTCCGAAGGCCGCGCCGGCGAAGGCGACATGGAGGCCCCAGCGCTCGCCCACCCAGCCCCAGAAGGCCGCGCCCGAGGCCATGGCGCCGCCCCAGACCGTGATGTAGACCCCCAGGGCCCGGGCCCGCACCCAGGAGGGCACGGAGAGCTGCACCCCGGTGTTGTAGGTGCTCAGCACCGAGAGCCAGCCCATGCCGCAGACCAGGAGGGCCAGGGCCACGGGCAGGGTGTGCTGCACGAAGGCCAGCACCAGCAGCCCGCCCGCGAAGAGGCCGGTGAAGGCGGCCAGGAGGGCGTTGGACCCGAACCGGTCCCGGATCCGCGGCAGGATGAAGGTGGCGCCGACCGCCCCCGCCCCGATGCAGCCCAGCAGGGCGCCGAAGGCCACGGAGCCCAGGTTCAGCCGGTGGATGGCCAGGGTGGGCAGCAGGGCGAAGATGGTGCCGCCGAAGAACACGAAGCCGCCGCTGCGGAGGAGGATCACCTGCAGGACCCGGCGGTGGCGGGTGTAGCGAAGGCCCACCTTCATGGCCGCGCTGAAGCGCTCCGCCGGCAGGTCCGTGGTGACCGGCTGCCGCTTCCAGGCCTTGAGGACCACCACCACGCCGATGAAGGACACCGCGTTGAGGGCGAAGGCCCAGGTGGCACCGAAGGCACCCACGATGAGCCCGCCCAGGGCCGGGCCCACGGCGCGGCTCACGTTGAAACCGGCGCTGTTCAGGGCCACGCCGGCGGGGATCTGGTCGCGAGGCACCAGGTCCGGCACCGAGGCCTGCCAGGCCGGCGCGTTCAGGGCGCCGCCCACGCCCAGCAGCAGGGACATGCCAATGAGGATGCCCGGCGTGACCAGGTGCAGGGCCGAGAGGACGGCCATGGCCGCCGCCACGATCAGCATCCAGGCCTGGGTTCCCAGCAGGAGCCTCCGCCGGTCCACGATGTCCGCGATGGCACCCCCGGGCATGGAGAGGGCCAGCATGGGCAGGGTGGAGCCCGTCTCGATGAGGCTCATCAGCAGGGGTGAACGCGTGAGCTCGCCCATGAGCCACTTCTCACCCACGCTCTGGATCCAGGTGCCCACGTTCGAGGCCATGGCCGCAATCCAGATCGCCAGGAAGAGGCGGTTCCGCAGGGGGGCGTAGGGATCTTTGGCGTCGGTCACGGGAGATCCAGGCTACCGCGGACGGGCGGGGAGGGAAGCCAAAGGGCCCCGGAGGGCCCTTTGGAGATCACTTGGGATGCTGCTCAACCCAGGAAGGCTTTGAGCGTCTTGGAGTAGCGAGGATGGCGAATCCTGTTCGCATCCTTCGGATGACTCACAAATTCGCCGGCCCACGCAATTCCCAGGCCCGCAGGTTAGCCGAGGAAGGCTTTGAGCGTCTTGGAGTAGCGAGGATGGCGAATTTTGCGCAGGGCCTTGGACTCGATCTGCCGGATGCGCTCGCGGGTGACGGCGAACTCGCTGCCGACCTCCTCCAGCGTGTGCTCGGAGCCGTCGTCGCCCACGCCGAAGCGCATGCGGAGCACCTTCTCCTCCCGCTCGCTGAGGGTGTTGAGCACGTTGCGGACCGTCTCCTTGAGGCGCTGCTGGACCACCTGCTCCACGGGGGAGACCACGGTCTTGTCCTCGATGAAATCCCCCAGGTGGGAATCCTCCTCCTCGCCGATGGGCGTCTCGAGGGAGATGGGCTCCTGGGCGATCTTCATCACCTTGCGGACCTTGCCCACGGGCATGTCCATGGCATGGGCGATCTCCTCGGAGGAGGGTTCGCGGCCCAGCTTCTGGACCAGCTCGCGCTGGGTGCGGATGAGCTTGTTGATGGTCTCGATCATGTGCACCGGGATGCGGATGGTGCGGGCCTGGTCCGCGATGGCGCGGGTGATGGCCTGCCGGATCCACCAGGTGGCGTAGGTGGAGAACTTGAAGCCGCGGCTGTACTCGAACTTGTCCACGGCCTTCATCAACCCGATGTTGCCCTCCTGGATCAGGTCCAGGAACTGCAGGCCGCGGTTGGTGTAGCGCTTGGCGATGGACACCACGAGGCGCAGGTTGGCCTCGATCAGCTCGGCCTTGGCGGCGCGGCTGATGCTCTCCGCGGCCTTGAGGCCGTTGAAGTCCCTGTGGAAGACCTCGCTGGTGGTCTCGTACTTGAGGAAGAACTCCTCGAGGGTCTTCTCGATGTGCTCCAGCTCCTGCTTGTAGCGGTCCTTGAGCTTGGCGAAGGCGGGATTCTTGAGGCGGTCCCGCAGCTCGCGGCACTTCCGCTCGCCGGCCATGACCTGGCTGTGCTGGTGGGTGATCCGGTCGATGAGGCGGGTGACGGCCAGGCTGTTGAGGCCCAGCTTGCGGATCTGCCGGGAGAGCCGGGCCCGGGCCTGGAGGATCTCCCGGTCGAGCTTGCGCTTCTTGGGCAGGGTCTTGGTGCCGGCATCCACCTGCCGCTTGACGTCCAGCAGTTCCTGGAGGGCCTGGTCGTACACCAGCAGCTTCTCGAACTGGTGGTGCACGTGCTGGGTGGCGGAGGTGCTCTCGGCATCCTCGTCCTCGTCCACCTCGTCGGAGAGGCCCACGACCTCGCGGATCTTGCCGGGGTTCTCCTTGAGCATCCGGCCGATGTCGATGAGCAGGCTGGCGGCCAGGCGGCTCCGGGAGAGGGCCCGCATCACGCTGCGGACGCCCGTTTCGATGCGCTTGGCGATCTCGACCTCGTCCTCGCGCTTGAGGAGGGGGACGGTGCCCATCTCCTTGAGGTACATGCGGACGGGATCGTTGAACTTGTCGCTGTCGGGGCTGTCGATCTCGATTTCGAGATCCTTATCCGACTTGGCGGTCGGCTCCACCGTCACGAACTCCGGTTCGATGGCCTCCCGGGCGAGGATCGCCTCCTCCTCCGTGGCGCCGACGCCCACGCCCAGACGGGCGAAGAGCCCGATGACCTGCTCGAGGTCGTTGGGGCTGGAGGCGGAAGGGGGAAGGAAGTCGTTGAGCTGGTCGACCAGCAGGTATCCGTGTTTCCTTCCGAGGGAGATGAGAGCTTTGGTCAGATCGTAGTAGTCTTCGCGGAGTGGCGTCAGAACCATTCGGACCTCAAAGAGCGCGGCAGCATGCGGGCCGGAGGAAGCCGGCAACCGAGGAAAGTGCACAGTCCGGCCAATGTACGGACCGACCCGGAACTTTTCAGTATAGGGGATCCGGGAATTCCGGCAAGGGCAGGGTTTGCACCCGGGCCGCAGGGACATGCCAGCGGCCCATCAGCGCCGCATCCTGCGCCGCTGGGACAATTCTTTCTTGCGGTTGAGAAGATCATTCTGCCGGGCCATGAGGCGGGCGGTCACCTCCCGGTCGGCCAGGGTCCGGGGCTCCTGGAGCAGCCGGTTGTTGGCCTGGATCTCCCGGTCCACGTAGCCCGCCTCGATCCGGACGAAGAGAGCCTCGGCATCCCGGCCTTCGCCCTCCTCCTGGCGGCTCGCCTGGGCTTCCAGGTGGCGCACCACCGCCAGGACCTCCGGCGGCAACAGGGCCGGGTCCCCTTCCAGATCGAGAAGGGCCTGCAGCAGGGGCGCCCCGGTCAGGGATTCCCACCAGGCCGAGGGGATCCCTTGGACCCGGCGCCACTGGCCTTCCCGGCAGAGCAGGAGCAGCGACCGGATCTGCTCGTCCAGGTCCGGGAGGACCTGGGGCAGGGGGGGCGCGGGTGCGGCTGCCGGAGCCTGCCGGCGGGCGCCCACGGCGCGGTCCAGCTCCTGGAGCGGAAGCTGGAGCTGATGGGCCAGGCTGGCGAACAGTTCCCGGGTCTCCGGGGTGCGGGGCAGGAAGGGGAGGAAGTCCAGCAGGTCCTTGAAGGCGCCCATGCGATCCGTGATCCGGCGCAGGTCCTTTCCCTCCAGGGCCCGGTCGATCATGAAGGCCGTCCAGTCCGGCGCGGCCCGCAGGAGGTCCCGGAAGGCGTCAGCGCCCAGCTTCAGGCACCAGGTGTCGGGATCCTCGCCCTGGGGCAGCTCCAGCAGGCGCACCTCGAAGCCCAGGGGCAGGGCCATGCGCAGGCCCTTCTCCATGGCCCGCCGGCCCGCCGCGTCGCCGTCGAAGCAGAGGGTGACCCGGCGGGTGAAGCGCCCCATCTGCTTGAGGTGGTCCTCCGTGAGGGCCGTGCCCAGGGGCGCCACGGCCTGGTGGATGCCGTGCTGGTGGAGCTGCAGCACGTCGAAGTAGCCCTCCACCACCAGGGCCCCGTCCTTCAACGTCCCCTTGGCCCGGTGGAACCCGAAGAGGCTCTCCCCCTTGTGGAAGAGGGGGGTGTCCCGCGTGTTCAGGTACTTGGGCTGCCCCTGGCCCATGATCCGACCGCCGAAGGCCACCAGGCGGCCCCGGGCGTCGTGGATGGGGATGGTCAGGCGATCCCGCAGGAAGTCGATCTGGGTGCCGCGTTCGCTGCGGCTGGCCAATCCGGCCTGCTCGAGAAGGTCCCCGGAGAAGCCCAGGCCGCGCAGGTGGGTCACCAGGGCGTCCCAGCTGTCGGGCGCCACGCCGAAGCCGGCCTCGGCGATGAAGGCGTCGCCATAGCCCCGCTCCCGCAGGTAGGCGCGGGCGCCCTCGTGGCGCGCGAGCTGGCGCTCGTAGAAGGCCTGGGCCGCATCCAGGGCCGAGCGCAGGCGGTCCTCCAGGTCCACCTCGGCGGCGGGCCGCTCCCGGCGCTGGGGCAGGTCGATGCCGGCCGAGCGGGCCAGCTGCTCCAGGGCCTCCGGGAAGCTGAGGCCCTCCCGCTCCATGAGCCAGGCGAAGGCGTCGCCGTGCTTGCCGCAGCCGAAGCAGTGGTAGAAGCCCCGGGCGGGCACCACCTGGAAGCTGGGGCTGCGCTCGGCATGGAAGGGGCACAGTCCCACGAAGGCGGTGCCCTGTTTGCGCAGCTTCACCGCCTGGCCCACCAGGGCCAGCAGGTCCGTCGCGTCCCGGACGCGCTCGACGATCTCGCGATCCCGCATGCTCAAGGAGTAGCACGGACCGGGGCGCCCGGCGATCGGTCATGGCATGCTTGGGGATTCGCGCCACGGTGGACCATGAGCCAGCTCCTCGACACGATCCTGCTCTTCAGCCTTCCGGCCTCCGGCAAGTCCGAGGTCCGGCGGTACCTGGCCAGCCTCACCCCCGACCAGTGCCGGAACGACTTCCACATGGGACCCACCCTGCAGCTCGACGACTACCCCTACGTGCACCTCATGCACCGGATCGACGACGAGTTGAAGGCGAACGGCCTCGACGACGCCTACTACCACGGCCCGAACCGCCCCTTCCGGGACAACTGGACCTGGGCCGTCCTCATCGAGCTGCTGAACGAGGACTACGCCGATCTCATGGCCGGGCGCCAGGTGGTGGTGGCCAGCGCGGCACAGCACCTCCTGGACCGCCTGGACGCGGCCCACGCGAAGGTGGGCCTGTCCCAGCCCATGGGAGAACTGCCCCACCGCATCCGGCTGAAGGTCGCCGCGGCCCTGGAGGCCGAGTGCCGGGCCGAGCTCGACGCCCTCAACCGCCAGAACGCCCAGGACAAGGCGGGGAGGACCCTCGTCATCGAGGCGGCCCGGGGCGGCGCCAACGGCTCGGCCTTTCCCCTCTGCCCGCCCCACGGCTACGAGACCGCCTTCCAGACGCTGTCGCCCGCCATCCTGGAGAAGGCCGCCGTGCTCTATGTGTGGGTGGATCCCGCCGAGAGCCGCCGCAAGAACATCGAACGCGGCCGGCCGGATGGCCAGGGCAGCATCCTCCACCACAGCGTGCCCATGGAGGTGATGCTGGGCCAGTACGGCACCGACGACATGGCCTGGCTCCTGGAGCAGAGTGACCGTCCCGGCACCATCCGCGTGGAGCGCATCGTCCCCGAGGGCGACCGCTACGCCACGAAGGTGTACCACCTGCCCGTGGCCCGCTTCGACAACCGGAAGGACCTCACCACTTTCGTCCGTGAGGACCGGAGCCTGTGGAAGGCCGAGGACGTGAAGGCCATCCATGGCGGGCTCAAGGCCGCCTTCGACCAGCTGGCGAAAAGTTAAATAGGTTCAACCGCAGATGTCGCAGATGACACAGATGACACAGATAAAAGCATTCAGACGCTTTTCATCTGCGGCCATCTGCGACATCTGCGGTTTCAATTTCAGTGGGCGGCGTGGCCCGGCTTGGCGTGCCAGAGGCGGGTCATGATGAAGGCCCCGACGAGGCTGAAGGGGATGATGCTTCCCACCCAGACCCAGGCGCTGGTGGGCGTGTGGCCGGCGGTGGCCACGCCGTCCCAGCCGTGGGCCTGGAGGATGTAGCCCAGGCCGAAGCCCGTGAGGCCCGATCCGATGTACTGGATGCCGTCCAGGGCCCCGGCCACGGTGGCGGCGGCCTTGCGCCCGCCGAAGTCCATGGAGGCGGTGCCCGTCAGCATGCCGTGGACGCCGAAGATGAACATGGCGGTGAGGCCCAGCAGGACGATGGCCCAGATCTGGCCGCCGTGGGTGCCATGGCCGAGCGCGGCGCCCAGCAGGCCCAGCATGACCACCTGCACCAGGTAGAAGAGGAAGGCCACCGGAGGGCGCCGGGACTGGAAGAGCTTGTCGCTCATCCAGCCGCAGAGCAGGCCTCCGAAGATGCCGCCGAGCATGAAGGCCACCCCGGTCCACCAGTACAGGCCGGCCCGGTTCGACAGGCCGTACACGGCGCTGAGGTATTCGGTGAAGTAGAGCATCACGCCCTGGCGGACGAAGCCCGTGCAGAACTCCGCGAAGATCAGGGACACGATGATCGGGTTCTGGAAGACCTTGCGCATCAGCTCCCGGAGGGGCAGGGGGGCGTCCTCGGCATCCTGGGCGCGGGAGCCGTCGCCGGTGTCGAAGTCCCCGAACCCCGCATGGCTGGGGCGGTTGCGCACGAGGGTGAGGTCCACCAGGAACATCAGGCCCATGGCCAGGCTGGGGACGAGGAAGACCCAGTACCAGGCCAGGTGGCTGAGGATGAAGGAACCGGCCGACACCGCGAAGAAGTAGCCGGAGGAGATCATGATCCCGAAGATCCCGCCGAAGACGCCGCGCTCCTCGACATGGAACCAGGTGCTGTTCACCTTCACCACGGACAGCGCGCCGAGGCTCTGGAAGAACATGTTCGTGCTCCAGAGCAGGCTCATGCTGACCATGAGCTTGGCGGTGAAGCCCCCCAGGAACATGAGGCCGACGGCGAGGTTCAGCACCGCCGCGCCCAGGGCGCCGTAGAGAATGGCCTTCCGTCCGCCGATGCGGTCCGCCAGGGGCCCGGTGAGGGCCACGGACAGCCCGTAGGTCCAGAAGCCCATGGTGGCGATGAAGCCCATCTGCGCGATGTCCAGGTGGTACATGCGCCCGATGTCGGCCTTGACGATGTTGAAGTTGTAGCGGCCCATGTACATGGCCGCGTAGGTGAGGCCCAGGGGGAACCAGTTCAGGAACCGGCGGAAGCGGAAGGCGCGGCTGTGCTGTTCCAATGTGACCTCGAGGTCTCCAGGCTACCGGACCCGCCCGGATGCCCCAAGTGACGAACCTGTAACGACTGCCTCAATCCGCCTTGTGGAAGGATTCGTCCGTCCCCGTCAGCTCCCACCGCCCCCCGTGCCGCTCGAAGGTGGCGTGGCGCTCCTTCATGGCGCCCAGCGCGACATCGGGATGGAGGGCCTGGAACAGGGGGAACTGGGCCGTGGGGTTCGCCAGCCGGATCTGGTAGGTCACGCGGGCGCCCTCCCGGGTGGGCTCCATGCGCAGGGCCCGCACGAACACGGCCTCGGCGGCCGGGATCCGGAATCCCTTGGGGGCGGCGGTGATGGTCTTCGGCGCGTCCGCCTTCAGCCGGAAGGTGTAGGTCTCGCGGTTCCCCTCGTCCGTCCTGGCGATGTCGAACCAGCCGCTGCGATCCAGGTTCTCTTTGAGGGCCTGGAGGCGCAGGGCCTCGGGGCTCCCCTTCTCGGCGGAGGCCCGCTCGGGCACGGGGACAGGCACCACCACCGGGTAGGCCTTGGCGAGGAGGCCCTCGGCCTTGCCCTTCTCGAGCTTCGAGCTGCAGGCCAGGGAGAGCAGGGTGGCCGGGATCAGGAGGGCGGTCAGGAGGGGTCGGCGCATGGGTTTCCTTCTGCGGGCTTGGTTCGGGTCCCGATGGTGACACACTGGAGGGATGGACGCAGCCGCCCTCGAGACCCGCCTCCTGGATGTCCTCCGGACCCGTCTGGACGGTCGTCCGGCCTACGTGTGCTTTTCCGCCGGAATCGATTCCACCGTCGTCCTGGCCGCCTGCCTCCGGCTGGGCGTCCCGACTACGGCCCTGCTGGCGGTGGGGCCGGCCCTGGCCGCCGGCGAGCGCGCGGAGGCCCATGCCCTGGCCGGGTTGCTGGGTGCGGACCTGCGCGAGCTCGAGGCCGGGGAGTCGGACCGGCCCGGCTACCGGGCCAATGCCGGCGACCGCTGCTACCACTGCAAGAGCGCCCTCTACGACACCGCCGAGGCCTTCGCGGCCGCGGCCACGGACGGCCTGCTGCTGAACGGCACCCAGATCGAGGATCTCGGTGACATCCGGCCCGGCCTGAAGGCCGCCGCCGAGCACGGCGTGTTCCAGCCCCTGGTGGCCGCGGGCTTCGGCAAGGAGGCCGTGCGGACCCTGGCCCGGCACTGGGGCCTGCCCAACGCCGACAAGGCCGCCTCGCCCTGCCTGGCCAGCCGCTTCCCGGTGGGCGCCGAGGTGACGCCCGAGCGCCTGGCCCAGGTGGAGCAGGTGGAGGCCTTCCTCCGCAGCCGCGGCCTCTGGCCCGCCCGGGCCCGCTGGCACGAGAGCATCGTCCGCATCGAACTGGACCCGGACCTGGCCCGGCTGGCCCTGGCGGAGCCCCTGCGCTCCGACCTGGAACGCGCCTGCTGGCGGGCCGGCTTCCGCTTCCCGGCCCTGGACCTGGGCGGGATCCAGAGCGGCAGCCTGGCCAAGGCCCTGGAGGTGGCGCCGTGAACGCCGACATCCGCTGGGATCACGACCGCGAGTCCCGCACGGGCATCCCCGAGGTGGTCTTCGCCCCGGGCAAGACCGTCGAGCAGGTGGTACGCCTCTTCTCCGAGGGCGAGGGCCTGCGCCTGGCCACCCGGCTCTCCGACGCCCAGATGACCGCGGTCGAGGGCCTGGCCCAGGTGGACCCCGTGGCCCGGACCGCCGTCCGCGCCCCCCGACCCCTGCGGGACCAGCCGCCCGTGGGCCTGCTCACGGCGGGTACCGGCGACATCCCCGTGGCCATGGAGGCGAAGGCGGTGCTGGAGGCCCTGGGCCATCCGGTGAGGACCTTCTTCGACGTGGGCGTGGCGGGCCTCCACCGGCTCCAGTCCGTGCTGCCCGAGCTGCGGGCCTGCCCGGCGATCATCGTCTGCGCGGGCATGGAGGGGGCGCTCCCCAGCGTGCTCGCGGGCCTGGTGGACAGCCTGGTCATCGCCGTGCCCACCAGCATCGGCACCGGCGTGGCCATCGGCGGCACCACTGCCCTCCATGGCATGCTGGCCTCCTGCAGCCCCGGCATCGCCGTCGTGAACATCGACAACGGCTTCGGCGCCGCCTGCTGCGCCATCAAGGTCGTCGGACATCTCGCCAGGCGCTCCTAACCCGGCGGCCTCCCCTTCCGTAGCCGGCCTGGCAAACCTGATCCAGGAGGTTGGGCATGGCAACGTCGAGGGAACTCCCCCCGGTGGCCTGGCGGCTTGTGGGACTCGTCGTGGCGGTGAAGCTCCTCCTGCACATGGCGGCGAGCGGATCCTACGGCTACTTCCGGGATGAGCTCTACTTCCTGGACTGCGCCCGGCACCTCCAGTGGGCCTACGTGGACGACGCTCCGGGGATCGTCTGGCTCTTCAAGGCCGCCCTCTTCATGGGCGGCTCTCTGCCTGTCGTCCGCGCCCTGGCGGCCCTCGGCGGCGCGGTCACGGTCCTCAGCGCCTCCCTGCTGGCCCGGGAACTGGGAGGGAACGGTTTCGCCCAGGCCTTTGCCGGGCTCTGCGTGCTGGCGGCCCCGATCTTCCTGGCCATGGACGGCGTCCTATGTGTGGGGGCCTGGGAACCCCTCTTCTGGATGGGCTGCGCCCTTCTGCTGCTCCGCATCGCCCGGACCGGGAACTCCCGGCTCTGGCTCTGGTTCGGCGTGGTGGCGGGCCTGGGGCTGCTGCTCAAGTACACCATGGCCCTGGTGCTGGTCTGCTTCCTGGTCGCCATGGCCCTCACGCCCCTGCGGCGGGAGTTCCGGAAGCCGGCCTTCTGGGCCGGGGTGGGCCTCGCCCTGCTCCTCTTCCTGCCGGCCCTGCTCTGGCAGGTGCGGAACCACTTCCCCCTCCTCACGGACATGGAGAACATCCGGCGCGAGGGCAAGAACGTGGTGCTGGGGCCCCTCGCCTTCGTGAAGCAGCAGATCGAGTTCCTGGATCCCCTGCTCCTGCCCGTGTGGTTCGCCGGCCTCGTCGCGCTGTTCCGGCGGCGGGAGGCGCGGGTCCTGGGCTGGTTCTACCTGCTGCTGCTGGGGGCCATGATCCTGCTCCACGGCAAGAACTACTATCTCGCGGCCATCTACCCCATGCTCTTCGCGGCGGGCGCGGTGGCCCTGGAGGCGGCCCTCGACCGCTGGAACTGGAGCCGGGCGAAGGCCTGGCCCAAGGCCGTCCCGGCCGCGGGCGTGGCCGCCACCTTCCTCCTCTTCGTGCCCGCCTTCGTGCCCCTGCTGCCGCCGCAGAAGCTGCTCGCCTACCAGGCCCGCCTGGGCCTGAAGCCCGAGCGGTCGGAAGTGAGCCATGACGGGCCTCTGGACCAGGTCCTCGGCGACCAGTTCGGGTGGCCGGAGATGGCCCAGGAGGTCGCCCGCATCTACGCCTCCCTCCCGCCGGAGGAGCGGGTGAAAACCGGCATCTACGCAGGCAACTACGGGGAGGCCGGCGCCATCAACCAGTTCGGGCCGGCCCTGGGGCTGCCCACGGCCATCTGCGCCCACCAGGCCGATTCCTACTGGGGCCTGCCCGCCGTGGAACCGGCCAATCTCATCTGCCTGGGCTGCAGCCGGGAGGGGCTCGAAGGCCACTTCGATTCCGTCACCGAAGTCGCCGTGCACCACTCGCCCTGGGGCATGGCCGAGGAGAACCGCCCCATCTACCTCGGCCGGGGCCTCCGGACTCCGTTGCACACGATCTGGCCCCGGATCACGCACTGGAACTGAGCCGGCCGGGGACCATCACCGCGCGAACAGCCTCCTGGCCTTCGCCCACTGGGACCGGGCCGCCCAACCCACAAAGGCGGACAGCGAGCGGTCGCGCCGGTCCCGGCCCGCCCGCCGCTCCAGGCTGGCGGGCGGAGGGCCGCTCCGCTGCCGGCGGTCGGCCTGGCGCTTCTCCTCCTGTCGGATGGACAGGGTGATGACCCCTGCGAGCAGGAGGACGACGAGTGCGCAGTAGTCGGCGGTCCCCATGCGACCTCCGGGGGAGCGGGGCGCTCCAGGCCGGCAGGGAGAATGTATGCGCCCCGGACCCTGGGGCCAGGGGAACCTTCGGCTGTCAGGCGTCCAGCTCCGGGAACAGGCCCGGTTCGCGGTGGGCCTCGGCGTGCGCCAGACGCTCCTGGTGCTCGGCCTCGGTCAGCAGGTGCCCCGCGCGGATGCCCAGCAGGCGCAGCCGACGATCCAGGGGCGCGCGCTTGAGGCAGGCCCGGGCGGCCTGGCGCAGGGAGGCGGCGTCGGCCACGGGTTCGGGAAGCGACTGGTCCCGGGTGACGGTCGTGAAGTCGTCGTACCGCAGCTTGATGCCGACACCTCCGGTCCGGTACCCCTTCCGCTCGAGATCCGCCGCGAGCCGCTCGCAGAGGTCCAGGAGGATGCGCGACAGCTCCTCCCGATCCAGCCGGGGATGGAGGTCCCGCTCGAAGGTGGTCTCCCGGCTGATGGACTTGGGCTCCCGCTCGGTCACCACCGGGCGGTCGTCCCGGCCCTGGGCGGCCTCGTGGAGCCAGGCCCCGTAGCTGCGGCCGAACCGCGCCACCAGCCAGGCGGGATCGGCCTTGGCCAGGTCCCCGATGGTCAGGATCCCCGAGGCCTTCAGTTTCTCCGTGGCCTTCGGCCCGATGCCGTTGACGGCCGCGCAGGGCAGGGGCCAGATGCGCGAGGGGAGGTCCCCGAAACTCAGGATCGTGATGCCATCGGGCTTCTGCAGCTCCGAGGCCAGCTTCGACAGCAGCTTGTTCGGCGTGATGCCGATGGAACAGCTGAGGCCCGTGGCCTCGCGCACGGCTGCCTTCAGGCGCCGGGCCAGGTCCAGGGAGTCGCCGGGCACCTCCGTCAGGTCCAGGTAGATCTCGTCGATGCCACGGTCCTCCATCCGCGGCGCCACGGCCGCGGCCGCGGCCTTGAAGGCCCGGGAGACGCGGCTGTAGGCCTCGAAGTGGGCGGGCAGCAGGATCGCCTCAGGGGCCAGCGCCGCCGCCTTCATCAGCCCCATGCCGCTGTGCACGCCGAAGGCGCGGGCCTCGTAGGTGGCGGTGGTGACCACGCCGCGGCCCGCGTAGTCCTTCAGCCTCGGAAGGCCGTCTCCCGCCGCCGGTGCCACGGCACGCCTCCCCCCCACCACCACCGGCAGGCCCCTCAGCTCCGGGTGCTCCAGCAGTTCCACCGAGGCGAAGAAGGCATCCATGTCCAGGTGGGCGATGCGGCGGGGAGGGCCGGCGTGATCCGGTTCGGGTCGCGTGGCGGTGTCCTGGATGGGTTCCATCGGAACCCAGTATGGCAACCCTCCGCCCGGGTTCGAGTGCGGGTCGAATCCAGGCCTCAGACGGGCGCAAACCGCCAAGCGCCGCCCGGGTCGTCTGCCGAGGCATTCTCCAGGATGGGCTGAAGCCAAGGAGGCAGACGCTGATCCTGGGGTCCGCCTTCGAGTGGCCTCAGTCCCGTGGAATCATCCGCACCAAGGGACATGGAGAATGCGTCTCTACCCGCAGAGAGCCTCGCGTCGAGCCTGGGCAAACACTCCAGCCTGCCGAGCCCTGGCCATGGGTTCGAGGCATATAATTTGACTTTCCCGCACCATGCCCTCGGCTACGGAGGTTCCCGATGAAGGCCACCGTCTCGTTCATGCTCAACGGCAAGCCCGTCACCGTCGAGAGCCCCCGCGACCGCATGCTGGTTTGGGTCCTGCGCGACGAACTGGGGCTCACGGGCACCAAGGTGGGCTGCGAAGCCGGACTCTGCGGGGCTTGCACCGTACTCGTCGACTCCGAGGCCATGCCCTCCTGCTCCACGGCCCTGGGGGACGTGGCGGGGAAGTCGGTGCTCACCATCGAAGGCCTGGCCGTCGACGGGAAGCTGAACCCGGTCCAGGAGGCCTTCCGGGAGCACTCCGCCTTCCAGTGTGGCTACTGCACCTCAGGGATGATCATGGCCGCCTGGGCCCTCCTGAAGAAGAAGCCCAAGGCCACCCGGAGCGAGATCATCGAGGCCATGGAAGGGAACCTCTGCCGCTGCGGCGCCCACGTGCGGATCCTGGACGCCGTCGAATCGGCCGGCCAGGCCATGGGAGGTGCGCGATGAGGCGGCGGGACTTCCTCGAAAGCGTTGCCGCGGGTACGCTGACCCTCTTCTTCACCAGCCCTCTCGGCTCAGCCCCCATCGTGCCGACCCGGCCCGGCGCCTACCCAGAGGACTTCAACGCCTACCTGAAGATCGCGGCCGATGGCCGTGTGACCTGCATGGTGGGGAAGGTGGAGCTGGGGCAGGGTGCCATGACCGTGCTGGCTATGCTCGTGGGCGAGGAACTGGAGCTGGATCCGGCCAAGGTGGAGATGGTCCTGGGCGACACGGACCTCTGCCCCTGGGACATGCCCACCGGCGGCTCCCTGACCATGTGGCACACGGCCCCGGTCCTGCGGGGCGCGGCCGCCGAGGCACGGGCGGTGCTTTTGCGCATGGCCTCCAGGGCCCTGGGCGCCCCGGTGTCGGACCTGGCCATGAAGGACGGGGCCATCTGGATGAAGTCGGCTCCCGCCCGCCGAACCACCTTCGGGGAGCTGGTGCAGGGGCGGAAGCTGGAGCGGCACCTGGGCAAGGTCAAGCCCAAGGCCCTCGCGGACTGCACCGTGATCGGCCGTCGCGTCTCTCGCAAGGACGCCCTGGCGAAGGTGACCGGCGCCGCCAAGTACGCCGGCGACCTGCGGCTTCCCGGGACGCTCCACGCCTGCATCCTTCGACCCCCGGCCCAGGGCCAGACCCTGGTCGCCGCGGACACGTCCGCGGCCGAGCGGGTGCATGGCGTCCGCATCGTGCGGGACGGCAGCCTCCTGGCCGTGCTCCATCCGCAGCCCGATGTTGCCCACAAGGCCCTGGCTCTCGTGAAGGGCACCTTCGAGGGGCCCGAACCTGATGTGGACGACGCGCGCATCTACCAGTACCTCGTGGACAGGGCCGCGCCCGGGCAGCGCGTGGTGATCTCCCGCGGCGATGTGGCGGTGGGTGAGAAGCGGGCCGCCACGGTGGTGGAGGCGGAGTACCGCAATGCCTACGAGAGCCACGCCACCCTGGAGCCCCATGTATCCGTCGCCCAGTGGGACGGAAACCGCATGACCGTCTGGTCTTCCACCCAGTCACCCTTCGTCTTCCGCGATTCCGTGGCTGAGGCCCTCAAGCTGCCCCCGGACAAGGTCCATGTCATCGCCCAGCTCGTGGGGGGCGGCTTCGGCGGCAAGCTCGCGGGTCCCGATGCCGTGGAGGCCGCGCGCCTCGCCCGGCAGGTGCCCGGTGTGCCCATCCAGGTGGCCTGGAACCGGGAGGAGGACCTCTTCCTCGACGGCTACCGGCCCGCCGCCGTGGTGAAGATCCGCGCTGGCCTGGATGCGGGGCGGGGTGCCATCACCTTCTGGGACTGCACAGCGGCGGGCGTCTCCCAAGGCGAGGCCGAGCTGGCCTATGACATGCAGACGAGCCGGTACCAGGCGCCAACGGTTCCCAACCTCCATCCCCTGAAGGTCGGTGCCTGGCGCGCTCCCAACGCCCACACCAACGCGTTCGCCCGCGAGAGCCAGCTGGATGCGCTGGCGGCCAAGGCCGGCCTGGATCCCGTGACCCTCCGTCGCCGCCTCATCACCGACGGCCGGCTCCTGAACCTCCTGGAACAAGCGGTGGAGGCCTTCGGCTGGGAACCCGCGCCCGGGCCCACGGGCCGGGGCATCGGCCTGGCCTGCGGCGCCTGGCGCCAGGGCCTCGTGGTCGCCATCGCCCAGGTCTCCGTGGACAAGGCCACCGGCAAGGTCAAGGCCGAGCGCGTCCTCGAGGCGGTGGATGTGGGTCTTGTCGTGAACCCCGACGGGGCCCGTCAGCAGGTGGAGGGCGCCATCACCCAGTGCATCGGGCAGGCCCTCAGCGAGGAGATCCGCTTCAGGGGCGGCCGGATCCTCGACAAGAACTTCGACACCTACCTGCTGCCACGGTTCTCCGCCATCCCGCGCATCCAGGTCGTCTTCGCGGACACCGGCACCTCCGTCACGCAAGGCATCGGCGAGCCCCCCGTGGTTCCGGTGGCGGCGGCTCTCGCCAACGCCGTGTTCGATGCCACGGGCGCTCGGGTCACCCACGTGCCCTTCACACCGGAGCGGGTGCTCGAGGCCCTGAAACACGTGCCTGCGAAGTAGTTTGGCCCAAAGGTGCCAGCGCCCAGCAGTAGCTGGATTCGGGCTTCGAGGAATAGACTCGAGCTGGCGCGAGTTGGCCCCGCCCGCGCGCTGCGCAGGCCCCAATGGGGCATTGCTCGCTGCAGGCTACCGGGCCGCCACTGCTTCTCGGCAGTCCGAGTCTGTGGGCTGAGGTGGGCGTACAAAAGCACCGGAGCCGATCGGCTCCGGTGGTTGAAGTGGTGGCTGGAGGCAGACTCGAACTGCCGACCTAGGGATTATGAGACCCTCGCTCTAACCACCTGAGCTACCCAGCCGTGAAGGGACAGTGT
>Ga0079306_1000329_pt1 | contig 48445 bp, 41 predicted proteins | sample Methanotroph_Enr_FD_79181 | JGI IMG/M metagenome (GOLD analysis project Ga0079306, IMG submission 79181) | Enriched soil microbial communities from Old Woman Creek wetland in Ohio, USA - Methanotroph_Enrichment_5 | ecosystem: Environmental > Terrestrial > Soil > Wetlands | place: USA: Ohio... | reverse complement strand
GAGACGTACATGCACTGCCGCGCCCGGCTCACCGAAGACCTCGGGATCGATCCCTCGCGCGAGACCACGGCGCTCTACGAGCAGGTGCTCGGGATGGAGGAGTAGCGCGTCTGCGAAAGCGGTCGCCGGGGGTCGGGTTCTGGTAAGGAACTGGTAAGGTCCCGCTCCTAGGATGGGCTTGTCCCCGCAGCGATAGCGGGGGGACACGGATCTCGCAGAGGGTTTGTTGGGCTTTCCGCTCAAGGAACACGACGCGGGTGCGTGAATGGCCGAGCCCATCACGGTGAGGAGAGGGAGACTCCTGAGGGGCACCCGACGGGGCATCTATCGGCGTCACCACTCGGGCCCAAGAGGCCGGATGCGGGATAGGAGGGTCGGAGGCTGGGGGCCTCCGGCCCTTCTTCCGTTCCCTGGACGGGACCTGCCGGAGCGCCTCGTGGAGTCGCTGTGGAGGTTCGGCGCTGAGCAGGGGAGAATCGTCTCCCGTGCTACAATCGGCGCTGTTGTCACCACTCCGCAATCACTCCCGCGACACCCGATAAGGTGGCGTTTCCATGGCCAACATCCTCCAGAAGATCCTCACCCTCGGTGAGGGTCGTCAGCTTCGCAAGTACGAAGGCCGTGTCGAGCAGATCAACGCGTTCGAGCCGCAGATGCAGGCGCTCGACGACACGCAACTCTCCGGCAAGACGGCTGAGTTCCGGTCCCGCCTCGACGGCGGAGAGACCCTCGAGGACATCCTGCCCGAGGCGTTCGCTGCATGCCGCGAGGCCGCGAAGCGCTCCATCGGGCTGCGCCACTTCGACGTGCAGCTCATCGGCGGCATGGTCCTGAACGATGGCATGATCGCCGAGATGAAGACCGGTGAAGGCAAGACCCTCGTCGCCACGCTCGCGGCGTATCTGAATGCGCTGCCGGGCAACGGCGTCCATGTCGTCACCGTGAACGACTACCTGGCCAAGCGCGACTCCGAGTGGATGGGCCGCGTCTACGCCGCGCTCGGCATGCGGACCGGCATCATCCAGGCGCAGATGAGCCCTGAAGAGCGCCATCCTGCCTACGCCGCGGACATCACCTACGGCACGAACTCCGAATTCGGCTTCGACTACCTGCGCGACAACATGGTCGTGAATCCCGACGACCGCGTGCAGCGCGGCCATCACTTCTCCATCGTCGACGAGGTCGACTCCATCCTCATCGACGAAGCTCGTACTCCGCTCATCATCTCGGGCGCCGGGACGAAGTCGGCCGACGCCTACAAGCAGTTCGCGAAGGTCGTTCCGCGCCTGCGCGCCGAAGTCGATTTCGACTACGACGAGGCGAAGCGAACGATCGCCATCACCGAGTCCGGCCTCAAGAAGGTCGAGAGCGACCTCGGCATCAAGGACATCTACTCCGACCCGTCCGGTCAGCTGGTGAACCACCTGCAGCAGGCGCTGAAGGCGCAGTTCATGTTCAAGCGCGACGTCGACTACGTCGTGCAGGACGGCGAAGTGCTCATCGTCGACGAGTTCACCGGCCGTCTCATGGTCGGTCGGCGCTACTCCGAAGGTCTCCACCAGGCGATCGAGGCGAAGGAGCGGGTGCACGTCCGCGAGGAGAACCAGACGCTCGCAACCATCACGCTGCAGAACTACTTCCGCATGTACGAAAAGCTCTCGGGCATGACCGGTACCGCAGTCACCGAAGACGCGGAGTTCCGCGAGATCTACAAGCTCCCGGTCCTCGTGATCCCGCCGAACCGTCCCATGGTCCGCGACGACCGCAACGACCTCATCTACCGCACGGTCGACGCCAAGTTCGACGCGGTGGTCGAGGAGATCGTCGCGCGCCACGAGGTCGGTCAGCCCTGTCTCGTCGGCACGATCTCGATCGAGAACTCAGAGCACCTCTCGCGCCTGCTCGAGAAGCGCGGCATCAAGCACAAGGTCCTCAACGCGAAGTTCCACGAGCAGGAAGCGCACATCATCGCGCAGGCCGGCCGTCTCGGCGCCGTGACGATCGCGACGAACATGGCCGGTCGAGGCACCGACATCGTGCTCGGCGGCAACCCCGAGCAGCTCTTCGCCGACATCCTCATCGACCGTGGCATCAAGCCGGAGGAATCGACCGACGAGCAGCGCGAGAGCGCGCTCGAGGCGGCGCGCGAGATATGCAAGCAGGAGCACATCAGAGTGGTCGATGCTGGCGGCCTCGCCATCCTCGGCACCGAGCGCCACGAGTCTCGCCGCATCGACAACCAGCTTCGTGGACGCGCCGGCCGCCAGGGCGATCCCGGCGCCAGCCAGTTCTACCTCTCGCTCAATGACGACCTGATGCGCCTGTTCGGCGGCGACCGCATGGAGCGGATCGGCCGTCTCATGCAGTCGACCGATATCCCGGACGATATGCCGATCCAGGCGGGTCTCGTCAGCAAGGCCATCGAAGGCGCACAGCGTCAGGTCGAAGCGATGAACTTCGCCGCACGCAAACACGTCCTCGAGTACGACGACGTCATGAATCTGCAGCGCCAGACCATCTACGGGGAGCGCAATGCGATCCTCGACGGCAAGGACATCCACGGCCGCGTCCACGAGATGATCGAGGAGACGCTCACGGCCGCGGTGCTCGAGTTCTGTCCCGAGCGGTCCTACTCCGAGGAGTGGGACTGGGACGGCCTCGCCGAGTGGGTCGAGGAGCTCGTGGGCGACAAGCTGGGCACCGACGGCGAGAAGGGCAGCGTCGACAACCCGCACGAGCTGGCGGCCACGCTCGCCGAACGTGCGGTCGAGCGCTACGACGCCAAGGAGAAGCAGATCGGGCCGGACCAGCTCCGGGAGCTCGAGCGCTTCGTGATGCTGCGCGTCATCGACACGCGCTGGATGGACCACTTGCTCGAGATGGACTACCTCCGCGAAGGCATCGGCCTGCGTGCCATGGGGCAGCGCGATCCGCTCGTCGAGTACAAGGGTGAGGCGTACGAGATGTTCTCGGTGCTGGTTGCGTCGGTCAACGAGGACTTTCTCCGCACCATCCTGCACATCGAGGTCGTCGAGGAGACCGCGCCGGTCGCGCCGATCCGCGGCGCGGTGAACTACTCCGCACCGACCGAGTCCACGATCTTCGCCGGCGCCGCGGAGGCGGCACAGGCCGCGGGCGTCACCGGACCCTCCGCGGAGCAGATCGCCGCGGCTTCCGCTGCCGCCGGCGGCGCGAGGGCGGCCACGGTCGTCAAGGACAAAGCCGATCCGTGGGCCAACGTCGGTCGCAACGATCCGTGCCCGTGCGGGAGTGGCAAGAAGTACAAGAAGTGCCACGGCGCCAACGACTGACCCCCGAAACACGACGTTCTGCGTGCGGTGCGCCCTTGTAGGGGCGGCCGCACGCGCCATGTAACGGCTACACTGGAAGAAGCCATGGTCGAAGACCGCAGTACTGATATCGCAGCCTCAGCCGAGCGCCTCACGCGCATCGGTGAGTACCTGCATCTCGACTCCAAGCGCACCGAGGCCGAGGCGCTCGAGGCCAAAGCCGCCGAGCCCGGCTTCTGGGACGACCCGTCTTCCGCGCAGGCCACGATGAGCAAGGCCGCCGAACTCCGCGCTGAGATCGACTCGGTCGCGTCGATCCGCGCATCCCTCGAAGACGCGGAGGCGGGCAACGAACTCGCGCTGCTCGGCGACGACGAGGAGATGGGCGCGGAAGTCGCCCGCACCCTCGCGGACATCTCGAAGCGCATCGACGACCTCGAGCTGTCGTCGTGGTTCTCGGGCGAGTTCGACCACGGGGACGCGCTCGTCACGATCACGCCCGGCCAGGGCGGCCTGGAGGCCCAAGACTGGGCCGAGATGCTGCTCCGCATGTACACGAAGTACGCCGAATCGCGGAAGTGGAAGATCGACCTGAACGACGTGCCGCAGGGCGTCGAGCTCGGTATCGACCGCGCCGTCTTCACCGTCCACGGCAAGGACGTCTACGGGATGCTCCAGTCGGAGTCCGGTGTGCACCGGCTCGTACGCATCAGCCCCACCGACGAGAAGAAGCGCCGCCAGACGACTTTCGCCGGCGTGGAGGTGCTCCCGCTTCTGCCGGACGACATCGATGTCGAGATCCGTGACGAGGACATCCGCGTGGACGTCTATCGGTCGTCCGGCCCGGGCGGCCAGTCGGTGAACACCACCGACTCGGCGGTCCGCATCACGCACTTCCCCTCGGGCATCGTCGTCACCTGCCAGAACGAGAAGTCGCAGCTCAAGAACAAAGAGACCGCGATGAAGATCCTCCGTTCTCGTCTCTACGAGATCCGCAAAGCCGAGCGCGACGCCGAGATCGAGGCGATGAAGGGCGAGAAGCGCGAGATCAGCTTCGGTAGCCAGATCCGCAACTACGTCCTGTATCCGTATCAGCTCGTGAAGGACGTACGCACCGGTGTCGAGACCGGTGATGTCAACAGCGTGCTCGCCGGAGACATCGACCGGTTCGTCGTTGCATACCACCGCTGGCGCGTCGGCGAGCAGATCGCCTCGAAGCGGCCGGAAGGTGCGACCAGCTGATGCGCCTCCTCGCCGACCTCCACACACACACTGTCGCCTCGGGACATGCGTTCTCGACCGTGACGGAGCTGGCGCACGCGGCGGCGGGCAAGGGTCTGGAGCTCATCGCGTTCACCGACCACGGGCCGAGCGTGCCAGGTGGCGCGCATCCCTGGTATTTCTGGAACACCAAGGTCGTGCCGTCGGTGATCGCGGGCGTGACGGTCCTGCGAGGCTGCGAGGCCAACGTCGCCGACACCGAGAACGGCATCGACCTTCCGGACGAGGTGCTCGGGCTGCTCGACGTGGTGGCCGTCGGGTTCCATCCGCTCACCGGGTTCGACGAGCTCGATGCGGCGCGCAACACGGCCGCGCTCGTGCGCGCGATGAGCAATCCGCTCGTCGACATCGTCACGCACCCCGGCAACTTCGACGAATTCCCGGTCGATCTCGCGACGATCGTGGCAGCGGCGCTCAGATACGATGTCATCCTCGAGTTGAACGACCACTCGTTCGATCCGCACAGCGCTCGCTCGACCTCGGCCGAGACCGAGCGAGCTTTTGCGGTCGCGGCGCGTGACGCGGGCGTGTTCATCTCGATCGGCTCCGATGCCCACTACCACGAGCTCGTCGGCGAGTTCGGCCGCGCCATAGCCGTAGCTGAGGCGATCGGCTTCCCGATCGAGCGGGTGGTCAACCGCGATGCGGCGAGCGTGCTCGCGCGGCTGCGCGCAAAGCGCCCGCGTCCGCGCATCGCAGAGGCGGGCGAAGGGGTGAGTGCGTGATGGTGAGGGATACGCTGCGGCGGATGTCGCCGGGGCACGTGCTCCGCTCGCGCCCGGTGCGCGACTACTTCTGGATAACCTTCGGCATCCTGCTCACCGCATGGGCATTCGACGCCTTCCTCATCCCGAACCGCATCGCAGCGGGCGGCGTCACAGGTCTCGCGACGGTCATCTACTACCTGCTCAAGGACGCGGGACTCCCGACGATCCCCGTCGGCGTGCAGATGCTCATCGCGAACATCCTCCTGCTCGGGATCGGCATCCGCGCTCGCGGCTGGCGCTACGGGGCGAAGACGATCTATGGCGCGGTCGGGCTCTCGCTCGCGATCGACCTCATGGCCCAATACGTGCCGCATCTCGCAGGCAACGACCATCTGCTGGCCGTGCTCTGGGGCGGCGCGCTCACCGGCATCGGTCTCGGCATGGTCTTCCGGGTCGGTGGCAACACCGGCGGCACCGACATCATCGCTCAGCTGCTCACGAAGAAGGTGCCGTTCGGCGTCGGTCAACTCATGCTCGCCATCGACGCGGCCGTCATCTTCATCGCCGGCCTGAAGTTCGGCCCTGAGCTCGCCCTCTACGGCGCAGTCGCGGTCTTCGTGAGTGGCGCCACCATCGACGTGGTTCAGGAGGGCCTCTCCACGGAGAAGGCCGCGTTCATCTTCTCGAAGATGAACGAAGCGATAGGTCACGCCATCCTCACCGAGCTGGGACGCGGCGCCACGGGATTTGCCGCCCGCGGGCTGTATACGGGGGAGGACCGGGAGGTTATCTTCTGCGTGGTGTCGCGACGGGAGTTGGACGATCTCAAGCGGATCGTTCACGTGCTCGACCCGGACGCGTTCATCGTCATCTCAGACGTGCATGAAGCCCTCGGCGAAGGATTCAAGGAGGCTCGGATCAAACGATGAGCGAACCGGACGTGGCGCACCTCGCGCACCTCTGTCAGGCCATGCGCCGCGACATCATCGAGATGACCCATGCGGCAGGTTCGGGTCACCCCGGCGGGTCGCTGTCGGCGGTCGAGATCGTCGCCACGCTCTACGGCGCCGTCATGCGCCATGACCCGTCCGATCCCAAGCTCTCCGAGCGCGACCGCTTCGTGCTCTCGAAGGGTCACGCGGCGCCGGTCCTCTACGCGGCGCTCGCCGAGACCGGCTACTTCCCGCGCGAGGAGCTCGCCACGCTGCGCAAGCTCGGCTCGCGGCTCCAGGGCCATCCCGACATGCGCAAGACGCCCGGCGTCGAGGTCTCGACCGGCTCGCTGGGGCAGGGTCTCTCACTTGCCAACGGTCTTGCGCTCGCACTGCGTCTCGACGGCAACGCGACTTCCACGGTCTACTGCCTGATGGGTGACGGCGAACTCCAAGAGGGCATGGTGTGGGAGGCCGCGATGGCCTCGGCGCACTACGCCCTGGGCAACATCGTCGCCATCGTCGACCTGAACGGGTTGCAGATCGACGGCCCCACCTGCGAGGTCATGAACGTGGGCAACGTGCCCGAGAAGTTCGCCTCGTTCGGCTGGACCGTCATCACCTGCGACGGGCACTCGCTCCACGAACTGCTCTCGGCGTTCGAACAGGCGAAGCACGCCAGCGACGGGCCGACAGCGATCGTCGCGCGCACGATGAAGGGCCGCGGAGTTTCCTTCATGGAGAACCTTTGCGACTGGCACGGCAAGGCACCGAACGCAGACGAGGCCGCACGCGCTCTCGCCGAGCTCGCGGACTAGGGGAGACGAGAGATGGCTGACAGAGCGACCCGCGAAGCACTCGGCGAGACGCTGATCGAACTGGTGGCCGAGGGGCGCGACGACATCGTCGTGCTCGACGCCGACTTGGCCAAGGCCACCACCACGGTGAAGTTCGCCGCCGCCTACCCCGACCGGTTCTTCGATGCCGGTATCGCCGAGGCGAACATGATGGGCATGGCCGCGGGGCTGGCCGCCGGGGGCAAGACGCCGTTCACTGCGAGCTTCGCGGTGTTCGCGACCGGGCGCGCCTACGACCAGATCCGCAACTCGATCTGCTACCCGAATCTCAGCGTCAAGCTCACGCCGACCCACGCCGGGATCTCGGTGGGCCCCGACGGCGGAAGCCACCAGATGATCGAGGACATCGCGCTGATGCGCGTGCTCCCGAACATGCGCGTGATCGTGCCGGCCGACTTCCGTTCGGCTAAGGCTGCGCTCCGCATCGCGGCGGAAACCCCCGGTCCGGTGTACGTGCGGCTCGGTCGGGTCGCGCTGCCGGAGATCTACGGCGAGGATGCGACGTTCCGGCTCGGGCACGCCTACGTTCTGCGCGAGGGCAACGACGTCACGCTGGCTGCCTGCGGCGGCATGGTTGCCCGCGCGCTTCAGGCGGCCGATCTGCTCGAGGCAGAGGGCGTCAGCGCCGAGGTCATCGACGTCATGACCATCAAGCCGCTCGACGTTGGCACGCTGCTCGCGTCGGCGACCAAGACCGGCGCGGTCGTCACCTGCGAGGAGCACAGTGTCATCGGCGGCTTGGGCGCCGCAGTGGCCGGCTTCCTCGTCGAGCATGCTCCATGCCCGATGGAACGCGTCGGGGTCCGAGACGTCTTCGGCACCTCCGGTGACCCCGAGCCGCTCATGGCGTACTTCGGTCTCACGGCCGCGGACATCGCGGATGCCGCGCGGCGCGTGGTCGCTCGAGCCTCGTAGGGCGCCCGAGACCCCGACCACCGCTCGGCTCGAGGGTCGTAAGGAGATTCGGTGGAGAGGCGGGGGACGAGCGGCCCGTTTGCTAGTATTGACGGTCGGGACATCCCGCACACGATACGGAGTCACGCATGATCTCAATGAAGAACGTCAGCAAGGTCTACGTGCCGGACAAGCCGCCCGCGCTGACGGACGTGGACTGCGAGATCGCGCAGGGCGAGTTCGTCTTCATCGTCGGCCATTCGGGCTCCGGCAAGTCGACGTTCATCCGCTTGCTCATGCGCGAGCTCATACCGACCACCGGCCAGATCACGATCGCCGGTCAGGACATCATCTCGATGAAGAGCTGGAAGGTCCCGTTCCTGCGGCGCAACATCGGCTGCGTCTTCCAGGACTTCAAGCTCCTTCCGAACAAGACCGCCTACGAGAACGTCGCCTACGCGCTCGAGGTCATCGGCAAGTCTCGGCACGTCATCGCGACGCAGGTGCCTGAGGTGCTTCGCCTCGTCGGTCTCGAGGACAAGACGGACTCGTATCCCGACGAGCTTTCCGGCGGCGAGCAGCAGCGCGTTTCGATCGCGCGTGCTTTCGTGAACCGCCCGCCGCTTCTTCTGGCCGACGAGCCCACGGGCAACCTCGACCCGGCGACGTCGCTCGGCATCATGAGCCTGCTCAACCGCATCAACAAGACCGGGACGACCGTGCTGGTGGCCACACACGACCGCGAGATGGTCGACTCGATGCGCAAGCGCGTCATCGCCCTGGAGAACGGCAGGATCATCCGCGACCAGAGCAGGGGTGTGTACGGATATGGCGATTAGCCCGGGCTACTTCCTGCGCGAGACGTGGTCTTCTTTCCGGCGCAACTGGGTGATGAGCCTGGTCGCGGTGAGCATCATCTACATCTCGCTGCTGCTCGTCGGTGCGTTCTTCCTGACCTCGTCGGTGTTGAACGAGATCGTGTCGTCGTTCGAGGCCAAGGTGCAGGTCCAGGTGTTCCTCAAGGACGGCGCGCTGCCGGCCGACGTCGAGTCGCTGCAGGCCGACATCCAGAAGATCCCGAACGTGAAGAGCATCACCTACATCACGAAGGCACAGGCGCTCGAGCGCTTCAAGGAGCGCACGAAGAACACCCCGCAGCTCGTCGAGCAGCTTCGTGGCAACCCGTTGCCCGCCTCCATCGAGGTGGCGCTCTCGAAGCCACGCGAGGTCCAGGGCGTCGTCGACGCGATCGTGAAGGACGCGAACCTTGCCAAGGTCGTGAAGAATCCTGACGACCCGCTCGCGTCGGACATCCGCTACGGCCAGAACGTCGTCGAGAACCTCTTCAAAGCCACGGGCATCGTGCGCGTGTTCGCCGCGGCGTTCCTGATACTGCTCCTTGTGGTGTCCCTGGTGCTCATCGGCAACACGATCCGGCTCGCGATCTACTCGCGCCGTCGCGAGATCGGCATCATGCGGCTCGTCGGTGCGTCGAACTGGTTCATCCGCACGCCGTTCCTGCTCGAGGGCGTGCTGCAGTCGCTCATCGGCTCCGTGCTCGCGCTGCTCACGCTCATCGCCGCGCAGGCGTTCATCGTGCCGTGGCTGCAGGACAACCTGAAGTTCCTGCCGGTCTCCATCGGTGGCCTGACGGTCGCCCAGCTGGCGGCGCTCCTGATCTTCTCGGGCATCCTGATCGGTCTCCTCGGGTCGGGCACGGCGGTACGGCGCTACCTGAAGGTCTAGTTCTCGCTATTCGACCACTATCGTGCCGCCGGCTGCGGAAGACGGCCGGCGGCTTCGTCTACCGAGAGGTCGTCATCTCCATGGCACGTGGCATCAAGACGCTCGTGGCCTCAGTCGTGGTCGTTCTCCTGGTCGCCGGCTCCTTCCTCGGCGGGGTTCTGTACGCGGACATGGGGGGCGAGGTGCCGAGCGTCGGCACGACGACGACGGTGAAGACCACAGAGCTCGACCGGCTGATCAACCAAGTGCGTGCGATCATCAAGACGAGCGCGCTGAAGCCCTCCTCGGACGAATCGATCACCACAGGCGCCATCGACGGGATGCTCAGCTCGCTCGAGGACACCTATGCCGTCTACTACGACGCCAAGGCGTTCGCCGACCTCAAGGAGGAGCAGAGTGGCGAGTTCTTCGGCATCGGCGTCTCGATCGGCCTGAACAAGGACGGGATGCCGTACGCCTCCCGCGTGTTCGCGGGATCGCCGGCGAGCAAGGCGGGCGTGAAGGACGGCGACGTATTCACTGCCGTGAACGGCGTCACGCGTGACAAGTGGGACCTCGAGGAGTTCGTGAGCATGGTGCGCGGACCGAAGGGCACGAAGGTGACCCTGCGGGTGGAGCGGAAGGGCAAGGAGCCCTTCAACGTCCAGATCACGCGCGACAAGATCGCGGTGCCGAACACCATGACGAAGCTCCATGGCGACGTCGGCTACATCCGCCTCATGACTTTCAACGAGCTCTCGGCGAGCGACGTGTCGAAGGCGATCGAGAGTCTCGACAAGCAGGGAGCGAAGGGCTACGTCCTCGACCTGCGCGAGAATCCGGGAGGTCTGCTCGCCTCGGCGATCGACGTCGCCTCGCTCTTCATCAAGGACGGCGTCATCGTCCGCGTCGACGAGAGGGACAAGGCGGAAGAGGTCGACTACGCCACGGGCATGCAGGTGACCACGAAGCCGCTCGTCGTGCTGGTCGACAGCTACTCCGCGTCGGCGAGTGAGATCGTCGCGGGCGCGCTGCAGGACCACAAGCGCGCCACGATCGTGGGCCAGGTCTCGTACGGCAAGGGGAGCGTGCAGTCGGTTCTTCCGGTCCGCAACGGCGGGGCCGTCAAGCTCACCATCGCCCACTACCTGACCCCGAACAAGAACGTGATCAACGGCGTCGGCGTCCAGCCTGACGTGACCGTGACGATGGACCCGATGCTGCAGCAGGATGAGAAGACCGATACGCAGCTGCAGCGCGCGCTCGAGGTGCTCCGCTCCAAGCTGTAGCGCGCAGCCGCATACGCAACGAGAGAGGCCCGGCGGGATTCCCGCCGGGCCTCTTCTGCGCCATCAGTGACTGAGACGCCGTCTAGCGGCTCTCGTCCTCGTCATCGTCGTCGAGCATCGCGTAGACGTCCGGGTCGAAGGACTCGGCCTCGATGAGGCGCGCTGCGCGCGGGTTCGCCGGCTCAGCGCCCTCCTCGCCGTCCTCGGCGGGCTCGAGCACGAGGCGCATTCCGTCCGCGAACAACTCGAACACCACCCGTCCGTCGCTGCCGGTCTCGAACGTGAGGTACTCGAACGAGAGCACGTTGAGGAAGAGGCAGCCGTTGACCAAGATGGTCGCCGCGCCGGGCTCGGCCATGATCTTCACGAGCGTCGCACGGCCTTCGGACAGCGTCGCGCCATCGAACGTCTGGCGGTAGGTGAGTCCCTCGATGGTCTCGAGGGCCCGGATCATATCTCGCGGCGCCGAGACGGTGCCGTTCTGGATCAGACATCCCGTGAGGGTGTTTCGATTCTCCACGCTGCGTGCCTCCAACCTGCTTGAGAAGTGCGAGGCGCAATCATAGCTCCTCAGCGGCGATTCTACCAACGGGTGCCGACACCGCTTTCCGTCGAGAGGTACTCTGGACTCGGGCAGGCATTCGGCCCTCGCAGCGGGGCGATACGAGTCCGCGCCGGTCTCGACGGATGGGGGAGTAGCCGTGCGGATCCGCAAGGCGGTACTCAAGGCTCTCAAGGCAGCGGGTCGGCCGCTCTCGATGGACGAGATCGCCGCCGGTCCCGGCCTCGGTGTGCCCCCCGGACAATTGCGTGACACGATGCGGCATCTCTCCGACACGGGCCATGTGGTGGAACACCCCAAAGGCCGCTTCACGGCGCTGCCGGCGCGCAACGAGGCCGAGGGCAGGCTGGCCGTGAACCCCCGCGGATACGGTTTCGTCGCAACCCCTGCGGGCGACGTTCACATCGCCGCTGCCGACATGCACGGCGCCATGCACGGCGACATCGTGGCCGTCCGCCTCTACCAGCGGACGCGCGGGATGGGACCGGCGGGCGAGATCGTCCAGGTGGTCGAGCATGCCAACTCGCGCATCGTCGGCCGGTTCGAGAAGCAGGGTCGGCTTGCGATCATCACGCCGACCGACCGCCGCATCCGCTCGGACGTGTTCGTCGGGCGCGAAGGCTTCGCAGGTGCGACAACCGGGACCATCGTCGTGGCACGACTCACCCAGTTCCCGGGGCCGAACACGGCCGCCCAAGGCGTCGTCGAGGAGATCCTCGGTCTCGAGAGCGATCCCGGCGTGGATGTCGAGATCGTCATCCGCGAGCACGGCCTGCATACCGTGTTCCCGCAGGAGGTGGAGCAGGCCGCGCACGCGATCCCCGAGACGATGGGCGCCATCACGGCCCCCCGCATCGACCTCCGCGATCTCCTCACCGTGACCATCGACCCCGTCGATGCCCGGGACTTCGACGATGCGATCTCGCTGCAGCGTCATGAGGACGGCTGGCGGTTGTGGGTGCACATCGCGGACGTGAGCCACTACGTCGAGTGGGGGAGCCCGATCGACCGCGAGGCCTCCGAGCGTGCCACCTCGGTCTACCTCGTCGACCGCGTCCTCCCCATGCTTCCCGAGCGCCTCAGCAACGGCATCTGCTCGCTGAACCCCGGCGTCGATCGCTTCACCGTGACGGTGGAGTTCGATCTGGACCGGACCGCCGCGGTCCGCTCCTACCGGCTGTACCCCAGCGCCATCCGCAGCGACCACCGCTTGGACTACGAGTCGGTCCAACGCTGGCTCGAGACCGACACGGGGTGGCCGGACGAGGACACGCGGACGCTGCTTGCGGAGTTCCGGGTGTGCGCCGCCGCGCTCGGCAAGCGCCGCATCGATCGCGGCGGGCTCGACTTCGAGTCGGCGGAGCCGAAGGTGTGGCTCGACCCGAAGGGGCGGCCGCTGCAGGTGACCTTGCGCGAGAAGACCGTCGCCACGGGCATGATCGAGGAGGCGATGATCGCCGCCAACGAGGTGGTCGCCCGTCACATGCGCGACCACGAGGCGCCCATGGTGTACCGCATACACGAGGACCCGGACCCCGATGCGCTCGGCTCGGTCGCGGCCATCCTGGCTGAGTTCGACTACCCGATCAAGGACGTGGGCGCGGCCACCCCGCGCACCTTCCAGCGCATCATCGGGTACGCGGCGAACCGCCCCGAGCGGCTGCTCATCAACTCGCTGCTCCTGCGCGCGCTCAAGCGTGCGCGCTACGTCGACTACCTGGACAGCCATTTCGGGCTCGCGTCCGACGCGTACTGCCACTTCACGAGCCCGATCAGGCGCTACCCCGACCTGATCGTGCACCGCCTGCTCAAAGCGCAGCTCGCCCGGTCGCTCGAGAAGGGCCCGGTCGCGTCGATGATCGCGGAACTCGAGGGGCTCGCAGAGCATTCCTCGATCATGGAGCGCGAGGCCGAGTCGGCTGAGAACGATTCGGTGAAGGTGAAGCTCGTCGAACTCATGGGCGAGCACATCGGCGAGGTGTTCCCGGGCATCATCAGCGGCGTCACCTCGCACGGTGTCTACGTGCAGCTCGACAACACCGCCGAGGGCTTTGTCCACGTCATGCGTATGCGCGACGACTACTACCGGCTCGACGCGGAGCGTCACCTGCTCTATGGGGAGCGCAACGGGCGCACCTGGCGCCTCGGTCAGGAGGTCGAAGTGCGCATCGTCGACGCCGCGCCGTCCGATCGCCGCATCGAGATGGAATGGAAGTAGTCCCCGCGCGTGCGCTCGCGCATGCGCGTGATAGGACCCGAGTCCAATCAGGTACACTCCGGTGAACGTTCGGTTATGCGAAAGAGAGGCTCGTCCATGCGTCCGATCGACCTCAAGTTCCTCAAGGACCTTACGGAGGCTCCGTCACCCTCCGGCTTCGAACAGCCCGCTGCCCGGGTGTTCCGCGAGTTCGTGAAGAAGTACGCGGACAGCGTCGAGACGAACGTGATGGGTTCGGTACACGCCCTTCTCAAGGGCAAGGACGGCGGGCCGTCCGTCATGCTCGCCGGCCACATCGATGAGGTCGGCATGATGGTCAACTACATCACGCCCGAGGGCTACCTCGCGTTCAAGGCGATCGGTGGTGTGGATGCGGCCATCCTGCCGGGCATGCGCGTCGACGTGCACACGAAGACCTCGACCCTGCGCGGCGTCATGGGACGCATGCCGATCCACCTGATCGACGAGGACCAGCGCAAGAGCGTCACCAAGCTTGAGAAGCTCTTCATCGACCTCGGTCTTCCGGCCGAGCGCGTGAAGGAGCTCGTCCGCATCGGTGACCCGATCACGTACGGTGTCGGGTTCGAGACCTTCGGTGACGGCATGGCCGTCTCCCGCGCGTTCGACGACAAGATGGGCGCCTACATCTGTGCGCGCGTGCTCGAGGAGGTCAAGAAGGCAGGCGGTGCCCCGGGCGACGTGATCGCTGCGGCCACGGTCCAGGAGGAACTCGGCCTTCGTGGCGGGCACACTTCGGCATACGGCGTCGACCCCGTGGTCGGCATTGCGCTCGAGGTCGGGCACGCCACCGACTACCCGGACGTCGACAAGCGCAATCACGGTGAGGCGACCTGCGGCAAGGGCCCGATCATCGCGCGCGGTGCGAACATCAACCCGGTGGTCTTCGACCTGCTCATCGCGGCTGCCGAGAAGGCGAAGGTGCCGTTCCAGATCGGCGCCGAGCCCCGCGGCACCGGCACCGACGCCAACGCCATCCAGCTGGCTCGCGGCGGCAAGGCGGCGGCTCTCGTGAGCGTTCCGCTGCGCTACATGCACACGCCGACCGAAGTGCTCGCTCTCTCCGACATCGAGGACTCGGTCAAGATCCTCACCCGTTTCGTGCTCGATCTCGACCCGAAGACCGACTTCACTCCGATGGCGTAGCGCCTTCGCGCCACCGCGCAGGCGGGCCCCGTCGCTGGTCGCGACGAGGCCCGCCTGATCTCTCGCCCGCGTATCGGTGAAGGGAACCCGCTAGTGGGACAGCGAGGAGCCTATCGCGGCGGCGAAGATGAAAGCGAAGATGTAGATCGGGATCGCGATGATCATGCTCGCCACCATGTAGTGGCCGAGCACCGCGAATGCCCGGCTCATGAAGCTGGCGCTCATGAGTTGGGTCCGCGGGAGGCGGACTTCGACGGCGGACAGGCGCCCTTCGAGCGCTGCGATGCGCTGTTCGAGATAGGCGATGTACTCCGGGTCGTTGCGCATGGTGTGCCCCTCCTCCTCAAGCGTCACGACGGTCGCGTCGCGGCGCGCCATATCCTGGGTGCAGGAGCGCGCACCGCCACCCCCACGCCTTCCTTGCCGTGATTGTCCCGCTTGTCTCACCTTGCGTCACCCCGCAGGCGCGTCAGGCCTCTCGGCTACAATGTGGCCTGCCCATCAGGGCCAGGCGAGCTTCAAAGCGAAGGAGGTGATCCGATGCCACGCGAAGAGAAGAACATCACGGCGAACAAGAAGGCCTTCCACGAGTTCTTCGTGGAGGAGCGCTTCGAAGCGGGCATCGAACTCACCGGCACCGAGGTCAAGTCGCTGCGCGAGAATGGCGCGTCGCTGCGCGAGACGTTCGCCACGATCCGCAACGGCCAGGCTTTCCTGCACGGGCTCCACATCTCCCCGTACTCGCACGGGAACCGCGCCAACGTGGAAACCGACCGCTCCCGGCGCCTGCTCCTTCACAAGAAGGAGATCCGCTACCTGCACGGCAAGCTCAAGGAGAAGGGCCTCGCGCTCATCCCTCTGCGGCTGTACTTCAACACGGACAACCTGGTGAAGATCGAGATCGCCCTCGCTCGCGGGAAGAAGCTCTACGACAAGCGGGCGACGATCGCGGAACGCGACGCCAACCGCGACAAGGAGCGCGAGCTTCGCACGCGCACCCGTGGGGAGTGAGACGGCCATGACCGTTCGGGCATCGTCGATCGGATGGGGAGCGCTCGCGTTCATCATCGGCGCGCTTCCGGCATTCTGGCTCGCCGGCCCGGCGCTCTTCGCTGACGGCACGATGGGCGAACGGCTGGGAGCTCTCGCGATGTACGGGGGCGCCGTGTTCGTCCTGTCGATCGGCGGCGGCGCGCTCGCCCCATCCCATAGCCTGGGCGTGAGCGTCGGGATCGCGCTCCCGGTCCTTGCGGTCCTGCTGCTGGCGGAGTGGGGAGTGGCCGGCATGGCGCTGCTCAGCGTCGGTTTCGTGCTGGTCGCAGCGCTCGCCGCCTGGGCCGGTACGCTGCTGGGCACCCGCGTCACCGCCGCCGTGATGGCACGCCGGCAGGGCTAGCGCGACACGAGATGGCCGGTCGCTGGCACGCCTCTCGCTCCGGACCTATACTGTGAGACCGCCGCGAGGCACATCTCGAGCGGCATGCACGTTGACAGCAGTGTCACGGCCCACCCCATTTGGGGGCGACTGGTTTCGACACGATACGTTTGACGGAAGAAGCAGGCCGAGGTCCCCTCGCCTCGTAAAACAGGGGGAAAAGACGCTTAGGCGCCAACAATAACTACGCTCTCGCTGCCTAAATAGTCAGCGACGCCGCCCGGTGGGAGTCCCCGCCACCGGATCCGACGTCACCTAGGGGACTACCGGAACCGCTGATGCAGGTATGCGGCAAGGGAACGCGATCCTGCTGGGCGAAGACACGCGTGCCGACGGGTGTCGCCATCGCCGAGACACCAACCGCCGGCTGAGCCTGGAGATGCTTCCCGAGGATGGGTCGTGGACCGGAGTTCGATTCTCCGCGCCTCCACCAGACAACTCCACAGATGCCCGATCGGCGAGACAAGCCGGTCGGGCATCTCTGCGTCCGCTGTCGCTACTCGTCGGCTCCGGGCGCTTGGCGCAGCCGCTTGATCTTGGCGCGACGCGCCTTCGCTTGGAGCTCGCCCGCCCGGACCGCGCGGGACTTGCGCGTGGGCCTGCGCTCCTCGGGCGGGGGAGCGTTGCGCTCCTCGAGGCGCTGGCGCAGCCGTTTGAGGCAGGCGCGTTTGTTGAGCAGCTGGCTGCGCTCGCGACGGCAGGTGACCGTGATGCCGCTCGGGCGATGCCGGAGCCGCACCGCAGAATCGGCCGTGTTGACCGACTGGCCGCCGGGGCCCGAGGCGCGGAAAGCCTGCACGTCGCACTCAGCGAGCAACGCGCTGTCGTCCTCAGGGATATCGAAGGGCGCATCCGGCATGCGTTCAGCATACCGCGACGGGGCGTTGACGGCTTCGTGACGCGCCGCGCAGACGGCTCGCGGATGCGATACGGTTGCCCCGAGGGGCGAAGGGGAGGGTGACGATCCGGTGAGACTGCGCTTTGTAGCGAGAACGATCGCGCTCATGGCTGCGCTGCACGTCGCCCGCGCCGCCTGCTTCTGGTTCCTGCTCCGCGTCGTCCCCACCTTCTCCGACACGGTGTTGCGGTTCCAACTGCTGAATGGCGTATCGTTCGCGCTCGTTGGGCTCGCGACGCTGCTGCTGGTCCGGCCGAGCCTGTCGGATCTCGGGATCGATCCGATGGGGATGTCGCGGCGGGCGCGGTGGGCCAGCGTGGCCGGCGCCGCAGTCCTTGCGCTCGCAGTCGCGACGTCGGCGATCTTCGGGGTGCGCATGTTCGTCATGAATGTCACGTTCGGGCTTGCGATCCCGGCGTTCGAAGAGGGCCTCTTTCGTGGCTGGATCTTCGGCGGGGCGGCGAAGGCGTTCGGCGGGCGCGCGGCGGCGGTGGCGACGTCGTTGCTGTTCGGGCTGTGGCACCTCGGCTATGCCGACGTGCTTCTGCAACATCCGCTCGCGACCGGGGCACCGTCGGTGCTGTTCCTGCTCGGCACGAAGGTCGTCATCGGCGTCGTGCTCGGCGCGCTGCTCGGATGGTTGCGGCTACGAACGGAACGCACCTTCGCTCCGTTCGTGCTGCATGGCATCTTCAACGTGTTCGGGCCGTAGGAGGCGCACCGGTGCACCACGAGAGGCACGAATGAGCAAGCCGGTCAAAGAGACCCACTGGGGACACCCGATCGCCGTGTGGGAGTGTGCTCGCCAACAGATGCGCGCCGAACTCGTCGCGCGGGCCCGAAGCCGCTCGACGGTCTCGTACTCCGAGTTGTGCGAGGCGGTCTCCGTCGCCCGCTTCCGCCCGTATTCGTGGGCCTTCATGGCCCTGCTGGACGAGGTGTGCCGCGACGAGGATGCCCGGACCGGCGTTGTGCTCGCGACCCTCGTGGTCCGCAAAGACACCGGCAGACCCGGCGAGGGGTACTTCAGCTGGGCGGAGCGCGAAGGCGCGAGGTTCGAGGATCGCGAGTCGTTCTGGAGCGATCAGGCGGAGGCCGTGTGGGCCGCCTACGGTCCGACCGGAGCGCAGACATCCGGGTGACACCGTGTCATACTGTGACGCGTTTTGCCGTGGTCCGGCGGAAACCGACGAAAGATACGTTGCATGAGCGTGATACAGACCGTGCTCGCTATCGTCCTCCACATCGACAAGTTCATCGATTCCCAGGTCACGCTTTGGGGACCGTGGATGTACGTGCTGCTGTTCCTCGTCATCTTCGCGGAGACCGGGCTCGTCGTGACCCCGTTCCTGCCTGGCGACTCGCTGTTGTTCGCCGCTGCGGCTGTGGCCGCGCGGCAGGGCAACGCGCTCGACATCTGGATCCTGTTCCCGGTCCTTCTCTCCGCGGCCATTCTCGGCGACACCGCCAACTACTGGATCGGTGCGAAGCTCGGGCCGAGACTGCTTCGAAACCCGAACAGCAAGATCCTGAAGAAGGAATACCTGGACAAGACGCACGCCTTCTTCGAACGCTACGGCGGCAAGACGATCATCCTCGGACGCTTCGTGCCCTTCGTGCGAACGTTCGCCCCGTTCCTCGCCGGCGTCGGGGAGATGCACTATCGGCGCTTCCTCGAGTTCAACGTCGTCGGCGGGCTCGCGTGGGTGAGCCTGTTCGTGTGGACTGGCTACTTCTTCGGCCGGATCCCGGTCGTTGAGCAGAACCTCACCCTGGTGCTCGTCGCGGTCATCGTGCTCACCACGATCCCGATCGCATGGGAGTGGGTCCGCACGTCGCGCGCCGACCGTGCCGCCAAGCGCAAGGCCGCCGCATAGCGGGATCGCATTCGGAGCAGGCGGGCCCCCCGGTCGCTCGGGAGTACGAGGGAGCAAGCGCGGCAGGACGGATGCAAGAGAAGGGCCCCGCACTCTCGCGAGTGCGGGGCCCTTCGTTCGCCTCGGGTCTGGCGGTCAGCCTACTTGTGGCACGTGTCGCAGCTGGCGGTGGTGAAGTCCACGACAGCTGTCGAACTCGGGTGGCAGTTGACGCATCCGGTGGGATATCCGCCGAACTCGAGCATGTTGTGCGGGGAGATGAAGCCGAACCCGCTGATCTCCGGATGCGTGAAGTGCGTGTGGGACCACGTGGTCGGCGTGTGGCAGTCGAGGCATGCGAGCGGGCCGACGTGCGGAATGCCCGGCGGGTTCGTGCTGCCGGCCGAGTGGCACGTCACGCAGGTCTTCGTCGGGGACGTGAACACGAGCGACGTGTGGCACAGCGTGCACGGGCGGTCCGCATGCTCGCCGCCGAGGGCGATCGGGTGCGCCTGGTACGGCGTCAGCAGGTTGCTGAACGAGAAGCCAAGGGGCGTGTGGCACGTCTTGCAGTTGCTCACGCTCGAGCCGTGCGGGCTGCCCGGAGGAGTCGTGTTCGGATTCCCCGACTTGTGGCACGAGACGCACTTCGTGCCGGCAACGATCGCGAACTTGTTGCTCGGGTGGCAGCCGGAGCAGTGACCCGCGTTGTAGGCGTCGAGATGCTTGCCCTCCAGCTGGAACACCGACGAGTGGACGAACGTCGTGAACTTGAAGCCCTTCGACGCCGTCGGGGTGTGGCAGTTGCCGCACTGAGTGAGGCCGCCGTGGTGCACGCCGTGGCACCCGACGCACTCACGTGGCGTGCCGGCGAAGCGGTCGTTCGGGTGGCACTGACCGCACTTCAGCTTGGCGTGTATGCCCTTGCGGACGAAGAACTCGTCGTGGTCGAAGTCAGCCTTGGGCTTGCCCCAGCCGAGCGACGGGTCGTGACAGTGCTGACACGTGGTGAGACCGCCGTGGTTCGTGCCGTGGCAGTTCGTGCACGTGCGCGGGACCGCGGGCTCGGTCGGGGCCTTGTGGCAGTCCTGGCAGATGAGGTCGCTGTGGCCGCCCTTGAGCGAGAGGTGACCCGAAGGCGCGGGCTTGGTGATGCGCCAGGCGATCGGGATGTGGCAGTTCCTGCATTCGTTCCAGCCACCGTGCGGCGCATCGTGACAGGTCTTGCATCCGCCCGTGGGGAGCGCCTCGCCCTCGGTGTGGCACATGGCGCATCCGACCAGCGGGTGCATGCCCTGGTCGAAGCTCGCGTCCTGGTGCTTGTACGTGACGCGCTTCCAGCTGGTGAGGTTGTGGCAGGTCTCGCACGGGCCCTCGTAGGGCTTCTTGTGCGTGTACGCCGGCTTGAAGGAGTCGGGCGTATGGCATCCGGTGGCGTCGCATGCGGTGCCGGGCGAATACGAGGGATGAGCCGGTGCCGGTGTGGTGGAGACCGTCTTCGAGACGGCGCAGCCTACCAGGACGATGACCATGGCGAGCAGCATCGATCCCACGAGCCAGACCGCGAGTCTGCGCCTCACTGGCGACCCTCTCTCCGCACGACGTTGGTGTGGCGCATGCCCTGCTGTGCCCCTGACACACACCGTTTCAAAGTCTACCGGAGTGCCTGCAGGAACGCGAGTGGCTGCAGCGGAACGGACGGGCGCTCCGACGAGGCGTGACCGGGGCAGGCCGCGCGCTGCCGCGGCGGCCGTAGTACCATCATTGATGAGCCGCCGCCTGCAGGCCGGGTGGGACACATCCGAGATGAGGGGGACGCGACCGTCATGGCCGAAGAGGCGCATTCGCTCGCCGTGTTCATCGACTTCGAGAACCTTGCGATCGGCTTCGAGCGAGAGCATCCGGCGCGCACGGGCGCGAGTCCGCGCCGCGCGAAGAAGTCCGACGACACGCTGGACGTGAACGCGATCCTCGAGCGACTCGTCGAAAAGGGCAAGGTCATCGTCAAGCGCGCCTACGCTGACTGGGGCCGCTTCGAGAAGTATCGCGAGAAGATGCACGACGCGGGCGTCCAGATGATGGAGATCCCCGAGCGAGGGAAGACCGGCAAGAACCACGCCGACATCCAGCTGTGCGTGGATGCGATGGACTTGTGCTGGAGCAAGGAGCACGTCGATACATTCGTGATCGTGTCTGGCGACTCCGACTTCACGCCGCTGGTGGCCAAGCTCAAGGAGAACGGCAAGTCCGTGATCGGGCTCGGCATGAAGGAATCGACGTCCGACCTGCTCGCGAGCAGCTGCGATGAGTTCATTTACTACGAGGACCTGGGCAAGGAGGCCGCCACCCCGACGGTGACGGCGACCGAGATCCCCAAGGCGAAGCGGCCGGTCATGAAGCTGCTCGTCGAGTCGGTTCAGGCGCTTCAGCGCGAGAACAAGGACATCATGTACAGCTCGCTCGTGAAGGACACGATGAAGCGCAAGCAGCCGGCGTTCTCGGAGTCGAGTTACGGGTATCGGACGTTCCAGGCGGTGCTCGAGGACGCCGAGAAGCTCGGCCTGGTCTCGCTGCGCGTGGATCCCCGCTCGGGTACCTATGTGGTGGTCGGGCTCGCGGAGAGGAAGTGACCGCACCTGCCGGATCGCCGGCGGGGCGTTCGGTCTGAGCAAGGACAACAAGGAGGAAGCATGGCGCTGTACGAGCCGCAGTACGTTTGCACCGGTGACGAGAAGGCGGTCATCGCCACGCCGAAGGGCACCGTCACGTTCGAGTTCTTCTGTGATGACGCCCCGCGGCACTGCGCGGCGTTCATCGAACTCGCCGAGAAGGGCTTCTACGACGGAACGTTGTTCCACCGCGTCGTCCCGGGTTTCGTGGTCCAGGGCGGCGACCCGTTCTCGAAGACGGGCGAGGGTCCGGTCGGTACCGGCGGTCCCGGCTACAATTTGGCCTCAGAGTTTAACGCTCGACCTCACCTTGATGGTACGGTCGCCATGGCTCGCGCCCAGAGTCCCGACTCCGCGGGCAGCCAGTTCTACATCTGCCTCGGCCCGCAGTCGTTCCTCGATGGGCAGTACACGGTCTTCGGCCAGGTGACTGACGGGATGGACGTGGTCCGCAGCATCGTCCAGGGCGATCTCATGGAATCGGTGCGCATCGTTCGCGGCTAGCGCCGCGCAGGTACGATCGGTCGCGGGCGGCGCACTCCAGCAGGGGAGCGCCGCCCGCTCGCGTACGGGAGGCATGACATCACGATGGGCAACGAACGCCGCCCGCTCTTCGCGCGCTACCCGGGAACCCGCAGCGTTCCGTGGACTCGCCTCGCCGCGCTCCCGACGCCCGTGGTCCGAAACGACGTCCTGGCCCAGAGCGCGCGGGCCAAGTCTCTGTGGGTGAAGCGCGACGACCTGACCGGCGCGCACTACGGCGGCAACAAGGTCCGCAAGCTGGAGTTCCTTGTGGCGGGTGCGCTTGCAGAGGGGGCGACCGACGCGATCACGTTCGGCGCGGTCGGATCGAACCACGCGCTGGCCACCGCCATCTACGGCACGGCCGCAGGGCTCGAGGTGCACTCGATGCTCATGCCACAGCCCAATGCAGCGTATGTTCGTCGCAATCTGCTCGCTTCGGAGGCGGCCGGTGCCGATCTTCGCTACTTCGAGGACAAGCGAGCCGCGCTTCTCGGGGCGGGGCGACTTCGCGATGAACTCGTCTCCACCGGTCGGCGCTGCGCGGTGATCCCCTTCGGCGGTACCACGGCCGTATCCACGCTCGGCTTCGTCAATGCAGGGCTCGAGCTCGCCGAGCAGGTCGAAGCAGGCGTGCTTCCCGAGCCCGACACGGTGTTCGTGGCGCTGGGGTCGATGGGCACTGCTGCGGGACTCGCCATCGGGATGAGAGCCGCAGGCCTTCGAACCAGGGTGGCTGCGGTTCCCATCCTCACCGACGACACTACGATCGAACCGGATCTGATGCGGGTGGTGGGGGAGACATGCGCGCTTCTCGAGAGTCTCGACGCGAGCTTCCCGAAGCTGAGGTGGTCTTCCTCGGACGTGGACGTTGTTCGCGGCTTCCTGGGAGACGGCTACGCGTGTCGCACCGAGGCGGGCATGCGGGCCGTCGATGTCATGGACCGCGCAGCGGGCATCGGGCTCGAGACGACCTACACAGGCAAGGCGCTTGCGGCTCTGCTCGACCGCGGGGCTGCAGGCGCGCTTGCCGGGCGCGATGTGGTCTTTTGGGACACCTACAACTCCCGCGATCTCTCGCCGTTGGTCGAGGCGGCGGACGCGCGAGCGTTGGTGCCTGAGCTGCTCGCCTACGTGACGGGGAACGTCTAGGGGCACTGCGGGTGCCGGAGCCGCCCGTGCTACGCTGCCGAGCATGCTCACGTTCTTCGCCACATGCGCTCGAGGCGTCGAATCCGTGCTCGCCGACGAGGTCAGGTCGGCGGGAGGTGCGGAGGTCCGCCAGGTACGCGCCGGAGTCTCCTTCGCAGGTGACTTGCGCTGTGCCTATTCCGTCTGCCTGTGGTCGCGCACGGCTTCGAGGGTGATGCTCAGCCTTGGACGGGTGGGCGCGACGAGCGCGGACGTCCTGTACGAAGCTGTGAAGGCCATGCCGTGGGAGAAGCACCTTTCCCCCGACGGCACTCTGGCCGTCGACTTCGCGACCGACACGAACCCCGCGTTCCGCAATACGATGTTCGGCGCGCAGCGGGTCAAGGACGGCATCGTGGACCGCTTGCGAGAACTGACAGGGCGTCGGCCGTCGGTCGACACGTCCGCGCCCGACGTGCGCGTGAACGTGCGCGTGCGCTCAGGAAAGGCCACGGTCTCGATCGACCTCTCCGGCGACGCGCTGCACCGCCGCGGCTATCGCGAGGCCGGCGTACAGGGCGAGGCGCCGCTCAAGGAATCCCTCGCGGCTGCGACGTTGCTGCTCGCCGGATGGCGCGAGATCGCGCGCGCAGGCGGCGCGATGCTCGACCCCCTGTGCGGGTCGGGAACGCTGCTGATCGAAGGGGCCTGGATCGCCGGTGACGTCGCGCCGGGCCTCATCCGCTCACGCTGGGGTTTCGACGGCTGGCTCGGTCACGATGCGGAGACCTGGGACGACCTGCTGGCGGAAGCCGACGAACGCGCGGAGGCCGGGCTCGCCTCGCTGCCTTCGATCCTCGGATCGGACGCCGACCCGCGGGCGATCGACCTGGCCCTTGCCAACGTCGCGCGCGCCGGCCTCAAGGGTCGAGTCCAGGTCGAGGTGCGCGACGTGGGTTCGCTCGAAGCGCCCGAGGGCGTCTCGGCAGGCCTCGTCGTCACCAACCCGCCCTATGGCGAGCGACTCGGGGACTCCGACACCGCCCTCGAGCTCTATCGGACGCTCGGGGCGCGTTTGCGCACCACGCTACCGGGCTGGCACTACGCGGTGCTCGCCGGTGACGAGGACCACGCGGCGGCACTCGGGATCGTCCCCGCCTCGACGCATGCGCTCTTCAACGGCGCGATCCCGATCCGGCTCGACACGGGCACCGTGCCGGCGCCGGACCTCGACGCAACGTCGGGCGTGGTCGCGTTCACCAATCGGCTGCGCAAGGACGCGCGGCACCTCGGCAAGTGGGCACGCCGCGAGGGCGTGAAGTGCTGGCGCGTGTATGACGCCGATCTTCCCGACTACGCGGTCGCGGTGGATCTGTACGACTGCGAAGACGGTCAGCGTCGCGTCGTCGTCTCGGAATACGAGGCCCCGGCGGCGGTCGACGCCGTCTCAGCCCGGATACGACTCAACCAAGCGGTCGCCACGGTCGCCTCGGTCCTCGACGCTCCCGTATCGGAGGTGCGCCTGAAGGTGCGGAAGCGACAGCGTGGAGAGGCGCAGTACGAGCGCATCGGCCGTTCGGGTCGCTTCTTCGAAGTGCCGGAGTCGAACGCCCGGCTGCTCGTGAACCTCGACGACTACCTGGACACGGGGCTCTTCCTCGATCACCGCATCACGCGCGATATGGTCGCGGGAATGGCCGGGGGCCGCAGCCTGCTCAACCTGTTCTGCTACACAGCGGCAGCCACGGTGCGCGCCGCCGTGGCCGGCGCCGCCGGCAGCGTGTCCGTCGATCTCTCGAACACCTACCTGGACTGGGCGCGTCGCAACTTCGCGTTGAACGGCATGGACGAGAAGGCGCACCAACTCGTGCGCGCCGATGTTCTGAGCTGGCTCTCGGAGGCGTCGGCTTCGGGGTCGCGCTTCGACGTGGTCTTCTGCGATCCCCCGTCGTTCTCGACGAGCAAGGCGATGTCGGGGACCTTCGACGTCCAGCGCGACCACGTGACGCTCTTGCGGCGCGCAGCGGACCTCATGACGGACGGAGGCGTGCTGGTGTTCTCGACGAACCTGCGCAGGTTCAGGATCGATGGTGAGGCGCTCGAGAGCGCGGGCTACGTCGTCGAGGACGTGAGCGACGCGACCATTCCCCCGGACTTCGCGCGCAACCCGCGCATCCACCGCACGTTCCTGCTGCGGCGGCGCTGATCCATCGAAGGGGCTGGCGAGACTAGCTCGCGGTCGTCGTGATCGCGGAGACGGGGCAGATCTCTACCGCTTCCTGCACGCAGTCGTATTCCTCATGCGGGACATCTTCGACGATCGGATGCGAATACCCGTCGTCCATCATCACGAAGACCTCGGGGCAGGTGTCTTCGCACAACGCGCAACCGATGCAGAGGTCGGTGTCGACGATCACTCTCATGTCCGGCTCCCCTCGTACGCGTCGAGAGTCCGCGCCTGCCGGTGGCGCGCGGTACTCTTCACGTTCAGATACCCCCGCACCCCGAGCCGGAGACATCCCCGTTGACCGATTGTAGCCCCGAGGTCCCCGAATACAGCGTCCGCGTGTCGACGCGTGCGCACCATCCGCGCTTGGTCGTGACTCCGGAGGACGGCCTTGTGGTCGTGCTGCCGAAGGGCTATCCCGTCTCCGGCGTGCCCGACATCCTGCGGAGGCATGCGGCGTGGATCGACCGGACGCTCGCGAGGACTGCGGAGCGGCGGCTGCACTCGGCTGCCTCGGCCGACGCCGACGTCCCCGACAGAGTGGAGCTTCCCGGGATCGGCGTCTCCCTGCCGGTGGAGTTGAGGGCGGGGAGCGGTCTCTGCGTGCGCGGGCGGGTGGGCAGCGGCTCCGTCGTGCTCTCGGGCGCCGTCGACGACCGGGAGGCGTGTCTGAGCGCTCTCCGGCGCCTCGTCTCACGCCTCGCGCGCGAGCGGCTGCCCTTGGCGCTCGGAGGCATCGAGGCTGAGACGGGCTGGTCCGCGACCGGGGTCACGATCCGGCGTCAGCGCACGCGGTGGGGAAGCTGCACCGCGCGCCGGACCATCAGCCTCAACGAATCGCTCGTCTTCCTGCCGGCGCATCTCGTGCGGCACGTGCTCGTCCACGAGCTGGCCCACACACGCAAGCTCGATCACTCGCCGCACTTCTGGGCGCTGGTGCGAGCGCATGACGCCGCATGGCAGGAGCACCGGCGCGAGCTGCGAGATGCATGGCGCCACGTGCCACCCTGGGCCGGCCGGTCCTAGTCTCCGCGACCGTGACCGCCGGTCTCACGCTCCGATCCGCATGATGGGTCTGCGGTGCCGGCTCGAATGCCGCCGCGGCGGTGCCGGCCGGCGGGCTTCGAGCCGGTAGAACAGCCACTTGGCGGCTTCCGCGCCCGACGCATACACCGCGAGGATCGCCGCCAGCATGACGAGGAAGGTCCACGGCAACGGGGCGAGGTTGAAGAGCGTGCCCAGCGGCGTGTACGGGATGACGATCGTAGCGACCCCGATGCAAGCGGTTGCGATCGCGAGCATCCGGCCCGGCCGGCTGCGGAAGACCGGTCGCCGCGTGCGTATGACGAGCACCACCATCGATGCCGACAGTACCGACTCCACGAACCATCCGGTGCGGAACAGAGCCTGTCCGGAGACCGTCGTCAGCGGCGTGCGCATGACGAAGATCAGGACTGCGAACGTCAGGTAGTCGAAGACGCTCGAGAGCAGGCCGAACACGATCATGAAGCGCCGGATGAACCCGATATCCCACCGGCGCGGGGTCTCGACGAGCTCCTTGTCGACCCGATCGGACGCGATCGTCATCTCCGGCAGGTCGGTCAGCAGGTTGGTGAGCAGGATCTGCGTCGGCAGCAGAGGCAGGAACGGCAGGAAGACGCTCGCGCCTGCCATCGAGAACATGTTGCCGAAGTTCGCGCTCGTGGCCATGAACACGTACTTGAGGGTGTTCGCGAAGGTCGCCCGGCCGTCAGCGACGCCCTCCGACAGCACGTCGAGCCCGGGCTCCAGCAAGACGATATCGGCGGCCTCCTTCGCGACATCGACTGCCGAGTTCACCGAGATCCCGACGTCTGCGGCGTGGAGAGCCGAGGCGTCGTTGATGCCGTCTCCGATGTAGCCGACGACGTGACCCGCCTTCTGCAGCGCATGCACCAGGTACTCCTTCTGGTTCGGCTCGATCTCGGCGAAGATGTCGACGCTCTCGACCCGGCGCACCAGAGCGCGCTCGTGCAGCGTGTGCAATTCGGGCCCGGTCATGACGACCGGCTCCTCGACGCCCATCTGACCGGCCGCCGTGCGCGCGACCAGAGCGTTGTCGCCGGTGATGATCTTGAGGTGGACGCCAAGCTCGTCCAGCCGCGCCACAGCCTGCGCGGCACCTGCTTTCGGAGGGTCGAAGAACGCGAGAACGCCGACGAAGGTCATGTCGCGCTCCCAGGACGCGTCGATCTCGCGCTGGCCGATGTTCGTGCGGATCGCCACGCCGAGCGTGCGGAACCCCTTGGCCGAGAGGTCCGCATACAGCCGGTCGACCTCGCCTCGGACGTCGGCGATCGGGACGGTTGCCCCGCCGGGCGTCCGCGCACTCGTGGAGACCTCGAGCACCTTGCCCAGCGCGCCCTTCGTGATCATCAGCGGAGCGCCGTCCCGCTCGACCAACACGGTGAGCCGCTTGCGGGTGAAGTCGTACGGCTCCTCGTCGAGCTTCGTCACCGCGCTCAGGTCGAGGTCGCGCGCCGCTCGGACTGCAACATCGATCGGGTTCGTGAACCCGGTCTCGAAGCTGGAGTTGATGAACGCATACGTGACGACATCCTCGGAGTCCCCTCCGTTCACGTCGAACGCGCCGGAGAGCGTCACGACGCCCTCCGTGAGCGTGCCGGTCTTGTCGGAGCACAGGATGTCCATGGAACCGAAGTCCTCGATCGCCGCGAGACGCTTCACGATGACCCGGCGCTGAGCCATCTCCTTCGCTCCGCGAGCGAGGTTGATCGAGATGATCGCGGGGAGCAGCTGCGGCGTGAGGCCGACCGCGAGCGCGAGCGAGAACAGGAACGAGTCGATGATCGGCCGGTGTAGCAGGACGTTCACCGCGAAGATGCTGACGACGAGCAGGAGCGTGAGCTCCATCAGCAGATAGCCGAAGCGCCGAACGCCGTGCTCGAAGTCGGTCTCGGGCGGGGCGCTCGTCAGCCGGTCCGAGACCGCACCGAATTCGGTGGTCCGGCCGGTGCGGGCGATGAGCACGCGGCCGACTCCCGAAATGACGTGAGTGCCCATGAAGACGGAGTTCGTGCGCTGCGCGAGCGGTGCCGCTGCGGCCACGGGGTCGGTGCTCTTCGCGACGGGGAAGGACTCCCCGGTGAGCGTCGCCTCGTCGACGAAGAGGTCGGATGCTTCGAGCAGCAGACCGTCGGCTGGGATCGTCGCGCCCGCCCGGAGCACGACGACATCCCCCGGCACGACGCGATCGTGAGCCACTGGTGTCTCGACCCCGTCGCGCAGCACCTGCGCCTTGACCTCGACGACCGCGAGCAGCTTGTCGACGGCGTCGGTCGCCCCGCGCTCCTGCCAAAACGTCAGCGTGCCGCTCGCGATCACGATCGCAAGGATGATGATCGCGTCGGCTGCGTCGGACAGAAAGGCCGACAGGACCGCGGCCGCCATCAGGATCAGGATGATGGGGCTGCGGAACTGGGCGAGGAAGAGACCGACGTTGCCGAGTCGTCGCCTCTCCGCCAAGACGTTCGGGCCGAAGCGCGTCAAACGCTGCGCTGCCTGCTCGGACGTCAGCCCTCCGGGGGCGGCTTCGAGCCGCGCGATCTCATCGGCGACGCTGTGGGACCAGAAGGAGTCCGTGTCGACGACCATGACAGGGGCACCTCCTCTTCCTCCGCGGCGTATGCTCACTTCGTACCCGAACGCCGAGAAAGGCGCGTGGTGAGACAGGATCGGGACTTCCGGAGACTGGAGTCGGCCATCAGCGGGGATGCGGTGCATCCTCCCGTCCGGGGGCTGAGTTTCGTAGCGCCGCTGCTGCTCCCCGGTGCCGGTCAGGCCGCGCGTCGTCCCGCCGTTGCCTTGGCCCGGGCATGCGTCGATCTGCACCTCGACTTCGCATTCGTTCCCACGTGGGAGGTGTGGTGCCTCGAGGCCGTGCGGCTTCTTTCGGAGGCGGGCGTCCTGCCGCTCGCCGTCGTTCCCGGTGTCGCATGGCCCGCTCTCGAGGCGCTCGGCGTCGAAGCGGGTCTGCGTGCGGCAGTGCTGGCGCCAGCCGATCTCGCCGGTGCGATGGACCGGGCTCTGGAGCGGGCCACCGCCGCGGCGCGCGAGGTTCTCGACGCCGGCGCGGCAGGTCTCGTCGTCGCGGACGACATGGCGGGGGGAGACGGCCCCTTGCTGCCGCTCGACGCGCTGGAGAACGTGGCGATGCCCCGTCTCGCCACTCTCGCCACGCTCGCCCGAGGCGCGGGCATCCCCGTGCTGCTCCACTGTGACGGAGACGCGCGCGCGCTGTTCGGGGCGATCCGCAGCGCCGGCTTCACGGCGGTCCACGGCGACCACGGGGGTTCGGCCGCTTTCGAGCGATCGCTGGCCGCCGCGCGCGAGACAGGCATCGCGCTCATCGGAGGGATCTCGACCGCATCGCTCACGAGTCCCACGCAAGGCGCGCTCGCCGGTTCGCGTGCCGCGACCCACGCCGCTGCGGGCGGGCTGCTCGTCTGCGACGATGGTGGCGTCACGACTGGCGACGAGGTCGTCGCGCTCTTCGCCGCGCTCGGAGCGGCCGCTCGCGGGTGACGGGCAGCCAACGGCGCTCAGGGCCGCAGCGACCCGACCGCTATACTGGCGCCCATGAACGACCTTCCCATCGGCATCTTCGACTCTGGGCTCGGCGGCCTCACGGTGGCTGCCGAGATCATGCGCACGCTCCCGCACGAGTCGGTGCTCTACGTGGGAGACACCGCGCGCTGCCCCTACGGGCCTCGCCCGCTGCCTGAAGTCCGGGACTTCGTCCTGCAGATCGCGACGTGGCTCGCGCACCACGACGTGAAGATGATCGTCATCGCGTGCAACACAGGTACCGCTGCTGGCCTCGTGGCCGCGCAGCAGGCGTTCGACATCCCCGTCATCGGCGTGGTCGAGCCCGGAGCGCGCGCCGCTGTCAAGGCGACGCGCAACCGCAGGGTCGGAGTGATCGCGACGACCGGTACGGTGGAATCCGGGGCCTACTCCGATGCCGTTCGGGCACTCGACGCAGGTGCGACGGTCTTCTCGGTGGCCACGCCGAAGTTCGTGGACATCGTCGAGCAGGGCCTCCACATGGGCCCTGGCACGCTCGAGGAGTGGATCGCCGACTCTTCCAGCGTCTTCGTGCGGCCCTCGTTCTACGAGATCGCTCGCGACTATCTCGATCCGCTCAAGCGGACGGGTGTCGACACCCTCGTGCTGGGGTGCACGCACTTCCCGCTGCTCGCTCCCGCGATCGGCCAGGTGATGGGCCGTCGCGTCCGCATCATCTCGTCGGCTGCCGAGACCGCTCGCGATGTGGCGGAGACGCTGCGCGCGCGGCGCCAGCTCGCGCCGACCGCCAACGTGTCGCGGCCCCGCTTCGTCACCACTGGCGATGCCGGCGAGTTCGCCCGTCTCGGTTCGCGCGTGCTCCAGCGCAGCATCCCGACGGCCGAGCACCTCGATGTGGCCGAGCTTGCTTCGCTCGTCATCCCCGGGCCTCGCGGCGAGACCGCAGATCCGACAGAGGAGGCCTGATGGAGTTCACCGTTCTCGGATCGTCGGCCTCGTTCGCCGGACCGGGGCAGGCCTGCTCCGGCTACCTCGTCAGCTCGGGCGCGACCGCGGTCATGCTCGATTGCGGCAACGGGACCATCGCGAACGCTGCGGGGGTCACCGACGTGACCACTCTCGCCGCGGTGATGGTGAGCCACACGCACGCCGACCACTTTCTCGACCTCTACGCGCTCCAAGCTGCACTGCGATTCTCGCCGGACGGTCCTGTCGGCAGCCTGCCCGTGTACCTTCCCGACGGTCTGTGGGAGCGCATGGGAGCACTGCTCCCGGAGAAGGGGCGCGCCGGTCTGGCTCAGGCATTCGAACCGAGGACGATCGAGGCGGGCGCCCGCTGCGTCTTCGGCCCGCTGGCCATCACCGCGTATCCGGTCGAGCACGACGGCCCGAGCTTCGGGTTCGTGATCGAGGCCGATGGCGCCCGCGTCGTCTACACCGGCGACACCTGTGACAGCGACGCCGCTCGCGCTCTCGCAGACGGTTGCGACGTGCTCGTGGCCGACTGCACGCTCCCGCAGAGCCACGCCGGTATGGCCGCGCACATGACCGGCACCGAGGCTGGACTGCTCGCTTCGGCGAGTCGCGCGAGACTGCTCGTCCTGACGCATCTGTGGCCGACCGCGGATCACGACGCCATGCGGGATGAGGCCGCGGCGGTGTTCGACGGCGAGGTCCTGCTCGCCCACGAGTTCATGACCATCGAGATCGGTTCGCCGGATGGCGAGCCGTGCGAAGAAGAGGAAGTGCAGCGATGACCGGACGAGCAGAAGGCCGCGCCCCTGACGCGCTGCGTGATCTGCGCATCACCCGCAGATACCTGAAGCATGCCCACGGCTCGTGCCTCATCGAGGTGGGGGACACCGTGGTGCTGTGCGCGGCCAACATCAGCGACGGTGTCGCGGCGTGGCTGCGCGGCCGCGGCCAGGGCTGGATCACCGCGGAGTACTCGATGCTCCCGTCTTCGACGCACGAGCGTCGCAGGCGCGAGACGGGAGCGGGCGGACCGGGCGGCCGCACGCATGAGATCCAGCGCCTCATCGGGCGCAGCCTGCGCACGGTGACCGATCTCGGCGCGCTGGGCGAGTACACCGTGAACATCGACTGCGATGTCATCCAAGCGGACGGCGGCACGCGTACCGCTTCGATCACGGGTGCCTGGATCGCGCTGCACGACGCATTCGCGACGTGGCGCACCGCAGGGAAGCTGGCCTCATCGCCGCTGCTCGACCACGTTGCCGCGACCTCGGTCGGGCTCGTCGACGGAGAGTTGCTGCTCGACCTCGACTACTCGGAAGACTCGCGCGCCGAGGTGGACATGAACGTGGTGATGGATTCGTCAGGTCGCTTCATCGAGGTCCAAGGCACCGGCGAGCGCACGCCCTTCGACCGCGGCCGTCTCGACGCTATGCTGTCGCTCGCTTCAACGGGTACCGCACACCTCATCGCGGTCCAGAAGGAAGTCATCGCAAAGGAGCTGCTCACGTATGGCCGCTGAGAAGCGCAAGATCGTCGTCGCGACCGGCAACGTCGGCAAACTCGAGGAGATCAGGCACGCCCTCGACATCCCCGGCTTCGAGTTCGTCTCTCCTGCCGATCTCGGTGCGGAGCCCCTCGATGTCGCCGAGACCGGTGAGACCTTCACGGACAACGCGATGCTGAAGGCGAGGGCCTATCGCGAGCGCTTCGGGATGGCGGCTCTCGCCGACGACTCCGGGCTCGTGGTCGACGCACTCGGCGGGCGCCCCGGCGTCCGCTCCTCGCGCTACGCCGGTGAGCGTGCCTCGGACGCGGACAACGTTCGCCGTCTGCTCGAGGAGCTCGACGGGTTCGGCCCGGAGATGCGTTCGGCGCGCTTCCAGTGCGTGGTCGTCCTCGTTGGCGAAGACGGGGAGCCCGTGGGCGCGTGCGGGTCGTGCGAGGGACAGATCGGCTACCGCCCCGTCGGCACGGGCGGGTTCGGCTACGACCCCATCTTCCTGCCGGATGAGGCTGCAGGCTCGACGATGGCGGAGCTGACACTGGCAGAGAAGAACGCGATCAGCCATCGCGGCAAGGCTTTGCAGGCGCTCAGGGAGCAGTTGCTCGAGGCCGAGTAGCGCCGGTTTCGCCGGCAGCGGATCGCGGTTTGCCGCGATGCGGTGCCCTCCCTATACTGTTACGCGCCGCCCAGGCGGGCGGTGGGCCGGAACTCGGCCGTTTCGGGCCGTGGCGCAGTCTGGTAGCGTGCCTGCTTTGGGAGCAGGATGTCGCCGGTTCGAATCCGGCCGGCCCGACCAGATCTGCGGGCGTAACTCAATTGGTAGAGTGTCAGCCTTCCAAGCTGAATGTTGCGGGTTCGAGACCCGTCGCCCGCTCCATTGACAATGATTCGATGCCGCAGGTAGTGTGTGTGCTCGCGCCCCGGGCGGCATCGCGAATATGCGCCCGTAGCTCAGTTGGATAGAGCGGGAGACTTCTAATCTCTAGGTCGGGGGTTCGAATCCCTCCGGGCGTGCCAGGCCACTCATGGTGGGTATAGCTCAGTTGGTTAGAGCGTCGGACTGTGGCTCCGAAGGTCGCGGGTTCGAGCCCCGTTACCCACCCCAAGACACAACACGAGAGCCCCGCCGGAACGCTCGGCGGGGCTCTCGCGCGTCCATCCCACAGCCCGTCCGTGAGTCCGCGTCGCGACGGGTTCGGTCCTTTGCGCTTGCATGGCCGCCGCTTTTCGCTAGAATAGGCGAGCGTTCGGGCCGTTAGCTCAGCCGGTAGAGCAGGGGACTCTTAATCCCAAGGTCATAGGTTCGATCCCTATACGGCCCACCATCACGAACCAGAAGAACCCCCGCCGAGACCGGCGGGGGTTCTTTCGTGGAACGCACCCTCCGCGGCTCGGATACTGCGGGTTGTGGACGCGCCCGGCCCTGCCGATACTCACTGCAACGTCAAGAGCGGACCCCCACAGGAGACAGCGTGACGATCGGTCCGAACTTCGAGAGCGTGCTGCAGGCGGCGCGAGTCGGAGCCGACTGGGCATGGAGCGCCATCTACCGCGATCTGTCCCCGTCGGTCCTCAGGTATCTGCATGCCCGTGGCGCCAAGGATCCCGAGGACGTGCTCGGCGAGGTCTTCGTCTCGATAGTGCGCTCTCTCGACACATTCGCCGGCGGCGAGTCCGAGTTCCGTGCCTGGGTGTTTCGGTGCGCGCGCAACGCTGCCATCGACGCGAGCCGCCGCGAGAGCAGGCGTTCGCTCGACTATGTTGCTGACGATGAGCTCCGCGAGCGCCCCGGAGGCCTCAGCGCCGAAGAAGACGTGCTTCGCAACCTCGCCGTCGACCGGGTCCTGACGTTGCTCGCAGCGGTCTCTGAGCAGCAGAGGGAGGTCATCCGGCTTCGCGTGCTGGTCGGACTCACCATCGAGGAGACTGCTCAGGTCCTTGGCAGGTCGTGCGGATCCGTGAAGTCATTGCAGGTCAGGGGATTCGCGGCACTTCGACGCGAAATCGCGCGAGAGGCCGTATCGAAATGACTGACTTCAGCGTTTCCCCGAGTGAGATGAAGAGACTCACCGACATCAGTGAACGCGACCTCGAAGCCATGCGTTCCGGCGACGTGCCTGTCGGCGACCCCGAGATGGCCCGCCTCGCCGAGTTCGTCCGCGAGCTGGGAGATGCTTTCCCGGAGCCGTCCACCGTGCATCTCGAGGCTGGCCACGTCGCTGCGATGTTGGAAGCTGCTCGTCTCGCGACCGATAAGGGCGAGTCGGCTCTACAGCCGACGAGCAATGCCCACGGGCCTGCAGGGCAGGCATCCGGGCTGCCGAAGTCATGGAGGGAACGGGTAGCGATGAAGATCGGAACCGCTTTCGCGACCAGAACGGCCAAGATCGCTCTTGCGGCGATCGCAATGGTGCTCGCGTTCTCCGGCGTGGCCGTCGCAGGTGTGTTGCCGGCGCCGGTGCAGAAGGCTGTGGCTGACGGCGCCGCAGTCGTCGGCGTGAACCTGCCAGGCGGCAGTGATGAGATCGAGGCCGATGACGTCCAGGAGAGCCCCGTCGACCAGATCGACAAGGGTCAGGACGCTCAGGACGAGGTCGGCGGTGTCGAGCAGGACCAGAACAACCAGGACCAGCTCGAGGGTGCCGATGAGGACAACCAGGACGAGCTCGATGGCGTCGACCAGAACGATCAGGACGAAGCCGACAGCCAGGACCACAGCGACTCCCAGAAGGCCGACCAGTCCGACGCTGGCGACCAAGCGGATGAGGCGGACGACTCCGACGAGATCGACGCCGGCGACTCGGGCGATCAGCACAATAGCGACAGCCACGATTCTGGCGACACCACGGACGAGCAGTCGCACGACTCCGAAAGCGACTAGTCACCGATCCGAGGCACTACTCGCTGGATCAACGGGCCCGACCGCACTCGCAGCGGTCGGGCCCGAGTTCGACGAGGGTCTGCGCGAAGCGGTCCTCGCCGGTTGGCCGTTCGACGCTCGCGCGAGCACTTCTCGCTGACGCGGTATACGATACGGGCATTGCACCCGCTCGAAATCGGCGCTGGTGTTGGCTGCGCCGCTCGTGCGCGGCTGCTCGCAGGGATTCGCGTGAAGGGACCGGTACATGGCTGACGCGCACAGCGCGTGTCGCACCCACGCTCGGCGCGCGGCGATCGTCGTCGCACTCGCGGCTGCGTTCGTCTCTGTCGCCACGTTCGCGAGCGCTGCCGTCACAGGGATGCAGCGCGCGAGCGTCATCGGGGCGAGCACGGAGATCGCGGGCACCAACGCGATGCCCAGCATGAGCGCCGATGGCCGCTACGTCGCGTTCGAGTCGGATGCCACGATGACCATCTCGGCGTGGGCGTACGCCAGCGGTCCGAGCATCTACTTGCGCGACCGGGATGCCGGGACGCTGACCCTGGTCACGTCAGGACTGGGGGCCCGCGCGAGCGGCCCGAGTCACGCTCCGGTGCTGAGTGCCGACGGCAGGTACGTGGTCTTCACCTCTCGCGCGTCGAACCTCATCACCTCCACCGACCTCATCACGAACGCAGGGGTCTATCGCTGGTCGGTCGCTACGCATACCGTCGAGCGTGTCGATGTGGTTTCCGGGGCAAGCCCGCTCGCCTGGAACGGCGGCTTGGCGGGCTCGCCGTCCGGTGATTGGTGGTACACGGCGGTCAGCGACGACGGCCGGTACGTCGCGTACTGCGCGCCCGCCGCTCAGGGCAGTTCGACGCTGCAGGTGTATGTGCGCGACATGGCGCGCACCGATGAGGGCGCTATCACGCTCGCGAGCGTCGATCAGGCAGGACGGCCCGGCGCTCGCTTCTCCACGCATCCGGCGATCAGCGCCGATGGGTCGATCGTCGCGTTCGTGACATCTTCGCCGCTCGCTTCCGACGACACGAACTCGATCCGCGATGTGTACGTTCGCGATCTCGCTCACGCGCTCACGCTTCGCGCAAGTGCGCCAGCCGCGGGCGCGATCGGTCCGTCGGGCAGCAGTGACTGGCCCTCACTCGATGCGAGCGGGACGCTCGTTTCCTTCGTTTCGTCCGCGTCGAATCTGGTCACGGAGACCCTGGCTTTGAACCTGAGCACGCATCTGGTGCCGTTCAACGCGTACGTGCGGGACCTGGGCTCCGGCGCGACCGAGCTGGTCAGCGTGACGAGCAGCGGGTCGGCGACTGACGACTGTTCCAGACCCGTCCTCAGCCACGACGGTCGCTACGTCGCCTTCCAGTCGAAGGCGGACAACCTGCACGTCGTCAACGGGGTCTACGCCTACTGGACCCTGTTCGTCCGCGACCGCTCACGTCCCGCCGGGGAGCTCTCGGCGGTAGCGAGCCAGGCGGTGCAGCCGAACGACAGCGGCTCGTCGATCGGGTTCACGAGCGACGCCCGCTACGTGGTGTTCTCCTCGGAGGCTTCGAACCTCGTGAGCGGCGACACCAACGGCAAGCGCGATGTCTTCCTGTTCGAGTACAAGTACAAGGCGACCCCGAAGCTCTCGACCCCGAAGCTCTCGACGAGCTACGTCCGCAAGAACCGGTCCTTCTACATCTCAGGCACCGTCTCACAGCACGCGGGCGCGCAGGGTGTCGTGAAGCTCATGATCTACAAGCGGCGCTCGGGCTCGGACTACTACAAGACTGTCACGGTCTACACGGCTGTGAACGGGACTTCGTACAGGAAGAAGCTGTCGCTCCCGAGCACCGGCAAGTGGTACGTGCGTGCCGCGCACGTCGAGTGCGAGTTCTACAAGGCGGCGTACAGCTCCTACCGCTACTTCACGGTCTACCGGTAGGTTCCAGGCCGTCGCTCGAGCGGTGACCACCCGGTCCGTCCCTGCAGGGGCGAACCGGGTTTTGCTTGCTGTATAGTGTGAGGTCGCGCGCGCGGGCGTGGCGGAACTGGCAGACGCGCCGGGTTTAGGTCCCGGTGAGGCGACTCGTGGAGGTTCGACCCCTCTCGCCCGCACCACAGATGTCCCGTCGGCGCCTGCCCGCACGTTCAGGCGAGCGCCCTTGTCGTTCAATGCGATACGCCCCGTGTCGCCCTGTCAGCAGGAGGATCCTTGAACAGCTCGGTCGAGAAGCTCGAAGGCAACAACGTTCGGATCACCGTCACGCATTCCGCGGAAGAGGTGCGCGAGCACATCGCGGAGGCGTACACGCGCGTTGCGCGCCAGATCAAGCTGCCGGGCTTCCGCCCGGGCAAGGCGCCGCGCCCGATCATCGACGCCCAGGTCGGCCGCGACCACGTGCTCGGCGAGGCGCTCGAGGAGCTCGTGGAGCGCAGCTACCCGCGCGCCCTGGACGAGCAGCGCATCCGCCCGCTCGACCGGCCCGACACCGGCACCCTTGACGGTCTCGTCGAGGGCGAGGACTACACCTACACGGCGGAGGTCGAGATCAAGCCCGAGCTGACCCTGACCTCCATCGAGGGTCTGGTCGCCAAGGTCCCGCCGGCGAAGACGACCGACGACGAGATCGAGGCGCAGATCGACTACCTGCGCGACCGCTTCGCCACGCTTGCGCCGGTCGAGGACCGCGGCATCGCTGAGGGCGACTTCTCGCTCCTGTCGTTCACGGGCACCGTGGACGGCGAGGCCGCCGACGATCTGACCGTGGACAAGTACCTCTACGAGGTCGGTCGCGGCATCATGCCGCCGGAGTTCGACCAGGGCCTCGTCGGTGCGAAGACCGGGGCGATGGTTCACATCGAGTTCCCGGTGCCGGATACCGCCGCGAACCCCGACTACGTCGGCAAGACGGCCGCATTCGACGTCGAGATCCACGAGATCAAGGCGAAGCAGCTGGCCGCCGCGGATGACGAGTTCGCCACCAACGTCGGCGGCTTCGACACCGTCGAGGAGCTCCGCAACGACATCCGGGCCAAGCTCGACGAGAACAAGGCGACCGCGCAGCCCCGTCTCGTGGAGCGCGCCGCCGTCGGTGCGCTCGTCGAGCGTCTCGAGGGCGATGCGCCTGCCAAGCTCATCGAGAGCCGCACTGATTCCATGACCGAGGAGTTCTTCGATTCCCTGCAGGAGCAGGGCATGTCGGTCGAGGACTACACCGCGGCGACCGGTGTCACCGCCGAGATGCTGTATGGCGACATCTCCCGTGAGGCTGCCGGTCGCGTGCGCGATGACCTTGCGCTCGAGGCCCTGTTCCGTCAGGCCGGTCTCAGCTACACCGAAGACGAACTCGACCGCGAGATCGAGAAGGTCGCCGCCGCCGACAAGGTGCCGACTGCACGCATGCGCGAGCGCCTCGTCGACACCGGCGTGATCGCCTATCTCCGCGAGCGCCTCATGCATCGCTACGCCGTGCGCTGGCTGATGGACCACGTCGAGGTGCTCGAAGAGGGCAGTGGCGACGAGAAGGCCGCGAAGCCCAAGAAGGCGGCCGCGAAGAAGTCCGCCAAGAAGTCCGACGCGGTCGAGGCCGCTGCAAGCGATGAGACCGCTGCGAAGCCGAAGAAGGCCCCCGCTGCGAAGAAGGCGTCCAAGAAGGACAGCGACGCCGCGAAGGAGGAGTAGGAACCATGACGCTTCCCGACATCAAAGCCCTCGTTCCGATCGTCGTCGAGCAGACCAGCCGCGGCGAGCGCAGCTTCGACATCTTCTCGAGGCTGCTGAACGAGCGCATCGTCTTCCTGGGACATGAGATCGACGACCAGATCGCCGACCTCGTGATCGCCCAGTTGCTCCACCTCGAGTCCGAGGACCCGGAGAAGGACGTTCAGCTCTACATCAACTCGCCCGGTGGTTCGGTCACGAGCGGCCTGGCCATCTACGACGCGATGCAGTACATCCGCTGTGACGTCGCCACCAGCTGCATCGGCCAGTGCGCGAGCATGGCTGCGGTGCTGCTGGCCTCCGGCGCGCCCGGCAAGCGCTTCGCGCTGCCGAACAGCCGCATCCTGATCCACCAGCCCTGGGGCGGCACGCAGGGCCAGGTCACGGACATCGAGATCCAGGCCAAGGAGATGCTGCGCATGCGCGACAGCCTCGACAAGATCCTGGCTCACCACACCGGCCAGCCCCAGGAGAAGATCCACCTCGACACCGAGCGAGACAACATCATGACGGCCGAGGAAGCCCGCGAGTACGGGCTCGTTGACGCCGTCTTCACGCACCGCGCCAAGGAGTAGGGAACCGCTTCATGCCCGGTACCACCGAAGGCCCCGAGCACCTGAGTTGCTCGTTCTGCGGCAAGCCGCAGCGCCAGGTCCGCAAGCTCATCGCGGGCCCTGCAGGCGTCTACATCTGCGACGAGTGCGTCGAGCTGTGCAATGAGATCGTCGACGAGGAACTGACCGAGGAGCACCAGGAATCGGCGCTCGAGGGCGAGCTCCCGACGCCGCGCGAGATCTACGCCGTGCTCGACGACTACGTCGTCGGCCAGCCGGACGCCAAGAAGGTCCTCTCGGTCGCCGTCTACAACCACTACAAGCGGATCCGTGAGCAGGACATCACGCAGCCCGGCGATGTCGAGCTCGCGAAGAGCAACATCTTGCTGCTCGGCCCGACGGGCTGCGGCAAGACGCTGCTCGCGCAGACGCTGGCGCGCATCCTCAAAGTGCCGTTCGCGATCGCGGACGCCACCTCGCTCACCGAGGCGGGGTACGTCGGCGAGGACGTCGAGAACATCCTGCTCAAGATCATCACGGCGGCCGACTTCGACGTCGCGCGCGCCGAGGTCGGCATCATCTACATCGACGAGATCGACAAGATCGCCCGCAAGGCGGAGAACCTGTCGATCACGCGTGACGTGTCCGGCGAGGGCGTCCAGCAGGCCCTGCTGAAGATCCTCGAGGGAACCGAGGCGCACGTGCCGCCACAGGGCGGCCGCAAGCATCCGCAGCAGGAGCTCATCAAGATCGATACGACGAATATCCTGTTCATCTTGGGCGGCGCGTTCGTGGGTCTCGAGAAGATCATCGCGAACCGTGTCGGCAAGAAGGGCGTCGGTTTCGGTGCCGATCTCACGGACGCCGCCAAGCACGACACCGGCGTCCTGCTCGGCCAGGCGCTCCCGGAGGACCTGCACACGTTCGGGATGATCCCGGAGTTCGTCGGGCGCGTCCCCGTGGTGGCACACGTCGAGGAGCTCACCGAGGATGACCTCGTGCGCATCCTCACCGAGCCGAAGAACGCGCTCGTGCGCCAGTACCAGCGGCTGTTCGACATGGAGGGCGTGCGGCTCGAGTTCACCGACGGAGCGCTGCGTGCCATCGCTCAGCAGGCGATCACGCACGGCACCGGCGCGCGCGGCCTGCGCTCGATCATGGAGCGACTGCTGCTCGACCTCATGTACGACCTGCCGGGACGCGAGGACGTGTCCGAGGTCGTCATCACCGAAGCCGCGGTCCGAGACGGCGCCGAGCCGACCGTCGTGCACGAGGGCCGGGAGAGTGCGGCCGGCGCCTAGCGCGGCTCACGCAACGCGTGGACACGAGGCCGTGGCGATAGCGCCACGGCCTCGTTCGCGTGGCAGGCGCGTGCCGCGCTGGCACGCATCGCACGCATCGCACGCATCGCCTAGAATCGGGGCATACCTGTGACGAGGCGAGTCCGGGAGATGGCCTCGCACCGTCCGTGAGTCCGTGAGGGAGAAGCGCGTGACCAACGAACTGCCGAAGACATACGATCCGAGCTCCGTCGAGGGGCCGGTGTTCAACTCGTGGGCCGAAGGCGGCTACTTCGGCTGCTCCGTGCCCGAGGACACTTCAGTCGAGCCGTTCGTGGTCGTCATCCCGCCGCCGAATGTCACCGGCTCCCTGCACATGGGGCACGCGCTCAACAACACGATCCAGGACGTCGTCATTCGCCGCAGCCGCATGACCGGCCGTCCCACGCGCTGGGTGCTGGGCACCGACCACGCGGGCATCGCCACCCAGAACAAGGTCGAGCAGAAGCTCGCCGCTCAGGGGCTGTCGCGCTATGACGTCGGTCGAGAGAAGTTCATCGAGCTGTGCTGGGCATGGCGCAGCGAGCATGGCAACACGATCGTCACGCAGCTGAAGGCGATGGGCTGCTCCTGCGACTACAGCGACGAGCACTTCACGATGGATCCGGCCTACCAGCGCGCGGTGAAGCGCGTCTTTGTGAAGTGGTACGAGGAGGGCCTGATCTACCGCGGCAAGCGCATCATCAACTGGTGCCCGCGCTGCTCCACGGCGCTCTCGGACATCGAGGTGGAGCACGAGGAGCTCGATAGCCACCTCTGGTTCTTCCGCTATCCGCTGAAGGAGAAGGTCGGCGACGTGGACTCCGTGGTGGTCGCAACGACCCGCCCGGAAACGATGCTCGGTGACACCTGCATCGCGGTGCATCCCGACGACGAGCGCTACACGGCAGTCGTCGGCGCCACCGTTGTGCTCCCGCTGCTCGGCCGCGAGATCCCCATCGTCGCGGACTCCTACGTCGACCCGTCCTTCGGGACCGGCGCGGTGAAGGTCACACCCGCGCACGACCCGAACGACTTCGAGATCGGCGAGCGTCATGGCTGCGCGAAGATCAACGTGCTCGCAGCCGATGCCACGATCACGGAGGAGGGTGGTCCGTACGCGGGCCTCGACCGCTACGAGGCGCGCAAGCGGGTGGTCGCCGACATGGAGGCCGCCGGTCTGCTCGTCAAGGTGGAGGACCACCGCCACTCGGTCGGTCACTGCTACCGCTGCCACACCGTGGTCGAGCCGTGGCTGTCCGACCAGTGGTTCGTCGACATGAAGCCGCTGGCCGCGCCGGCGATCGACGCTGTGCGCAACGGCGACGTCACGTTCTACCCGAAGCGCTGGGAGAACGTGTACTTCCACTGGATGGAGAACATCCGCGACTGGTGCGTGTCGCGGCAACTGTGGTGGGGGCACCAGATCCCCGTCTTCTATTGCGACACGTGCGGCACCATGCACGTGAGTGAGGACGAGATCACGTCCTGCCCCGAGTGCGGCGGACCGGTGCGCCAGGATCCCGACGTGCTCGACACGTGGTTCAGTTCCGCGCTGTGGCCGTTCGCCACGCTGGGCTGGCCTGGGCAGACTCCGGAGTTGGCGTTCTTCTACCCGACAACAGTGCTCTCGACGGCACGCGACATCCTGTTCCTCTGGGTCGCGCGCATGATCATGAATGGCATCCATTTCTGCGGCGAGGTCCCGTATCGCGACGTGATCATCCACCCGACGGTCTTCAATGCCGAGGGAAAGCGCATGAGCAAGTCGCTCGGTACCGGCGTGGACCCGCTCGACCTCATGGAGCACTACGGGGCCGACGGCATGAGGTTCGGCCTCATGCTCCAAGTCACGGGCAACCAGGACATCAAGTTCTCGGAGGAGAAGCTCGTCAGCTCGCGCAACTTCGCGAACAAGATCTGGAACGCGAGCCGATTCGTGCTGATGAACCTCGAGGGCTACGAGCCGGGCGTGCCGGTGGCGGAGACGGTCGCGGACGCATGGATCCTCTCCCGCCTCGCCGACCTGTCCGCGCGCGTCGATGAGGGTCTGCTCACCTACGAGTTCGGCGAGACGGCCCGCGCCCTCTACGACTTCTTCTGGAACGAGTTCTGCGACTGGTACATCGAACTCGCGAAGGGCCGTCTGAACGGGGGAGGCGCGTCGCGTCTGGCGGTCCAGCGCAACCTCGTGTTCGTTCTCGACCGGGCGCTGCGCCTGCTGCACCCGATGATGCCGTTCGTCACGGAAGAGATCTGGCAGAAGCTCCCTCTTGCCGATGCGGATGCCGCGCCGTCCCTCATGGTCGCCGCGTGGCCGGATCCGTCCGGTCTCGCGACGTGGCGCGACGAGGACGCGGAGGCGTCCATCACCGCGGTGCAGGACGTCGTGACGGCCGTTCGCGCGGTCCGTGCCCGCTACAGCGTTCCGCCGAAGACGACCGTCGACGTGCTCGTGAAGGCCTCGGGCGCGCAGGCGATGCTCGTCGAGAACCAGGCGCCGCTCATCCGCTCGCTCGCCGGTGTCGGGTCGGTCGCGGTCGCCGCTGACGCTGCGAAACCCGCGCATGCCGCGACCGCCGTCGCTGCCGGGAGTGAGATCTTCATCCCGCTCGAGGGCCTCGTCGACTTCGCGCACGAGCGCGCGCGTGTCGAGAAGGAACTCGCCACCGTCTCCATGGAGTCGAGCAGGCTCGCCGGCAAGCTCGGGAACCCGGGCTTCCTGGCGAAGGCCGCACCCGAGATCATCGAGAAGGACCGGGAACGCGCAGCCGAACTCGCCGATCAGGTCGCCAAGCTCACGGGGCAGCTCGCCGAGCTCTCCGACTAGATGGGGGATCCATGGACTACGCGGACGCCGTAGGCGCGCTCGAACGTGTTCTCGCCTTCGGCGTCCACCCGTCGCTCGCCGGGATCCGGGCGCTCACCGAGGAACTCGGGCGCCCCCAGGACGATTTCGCTTCCGTGCAGGTCACCGGAACCAATGGCAAGTCGTCGACCACGCGTCTGACGGCGGCGTTGCTGGCCGCTGCGGGCGTCAAGACGGCTGCCTACACGTCGCCGCACCTCGAGTCCTACACCGAGCGCATCGAGATCGACGGTGCTCCGGTGAGCGAGGATGATTTCGCGCTCGCGCTCGTAGCCGCCTTCGAGGCAGCGCGCGGCACCGGTCGCTACGCGGACGACTACACCGAATTCGAACTGCTCACCGCCGGCGCGCTGTGGCTCATGCGCGACCGCGACGTCGAAGTAGCGTGCCTCGAGGTGGGAATGGGCGGCCGGTGGGACGCGACGAGCGTCGTCGATCCGAGCGTCGCCGTCATCACGGGCGTCGGGCTGGACCACACGGAGCGCCTCGGCGACACCGTGGAGGCGATCGCCGGGGACAAGTCGCAGATCATCAAGCCCGGCTGCCAGGTCGTGCTCGGGCCGGGCACTGCCGGAGTGACCGACATCTTCCTGCGGCGCGCAACCGAGGTCGGCGCGCCCGTGCTATTCGTCGCCGAAACGGGTGCCACGTCACCGGTGGCCGACGAAGCTACCGTGCGCTTCACCGTCGTGGAACATCCCACCGCGCCAGGCGGGTCCGTCGTGCTCAACGTGCAGACGCCCCGCGCCTCGTACACGGGGCTTGCGCTTGCGGCGCCCCGATACCAGGCGGCCAACGTGGCGACTGCCATCGCGGCGGCCGAGTGCGCACTGGGCAGGACGCTGGATGAGAGCGCGGTGCGTGCCGCGTGCGCCGCGATCACCTTCCGGGGGCGTTTCGAGCTCATCGAGGCAGCCCCTCCGGTGCTGATCGACGGCGCGCACAACGCCCAGGCGGCGTCGGTGCTCGCGCACGCCATCGCCGACGCATGGCCCGATCCCGGGAAGCGCCCGTGGTGCCTCATCGGCGTGCTCGCCGACAAGGACGTCGAGGGCATCGCGGCCGCGCTCGCGCCCGTCGTGGGCGGGTTCGTCGCAACGCAGCCGGTCACCCCGCGCGCGCTCGATGCGGGTGCACTCGCGGCGAAGATCCGGCGGGTCACGGGCGAATGGCCCGAGATCAGCGCGTCGCTCGGTCCGGCCATCCCATTCGCGCGCGCGTTCGGCGGCGAAGCCGGTCTGGTCATCACGGGGAGCCTCTACACGGCCGGGCAGGCGCGCACCGCGCTGTTCGCGGCTCCCGAGGGGTCGGCCAGCCCGAGGGACCGGCTCCCCAAGATCCGGCTCGAACCAGACGCGCTCTAGCTGGTCACCTCTGTTTGGAGCAAGAAGGAAACGCGCTCCGGCCCGCATCCGGGATGATGCGGGCCGTCTGCTAGAATCCGGGACGACCCGGCACGGATCGGATGCCGCGCCGCCGCCATCCCGGACGAAGGGGAGATATGGGCGACCTGCTGAAGCCTCTCGAGCCCTACATCGCGCTCAGTACGCAGCTGTGCCTCGTGTTCTACGTGGTGTTCGTGGCCGCACTCGCATTCTGGATCTGGCGTGACGCCCGCAGGCGCGGTGCCATGTCGTGGTTCTGGGCGATCGCCGTGCTGCCGTTCAGCGTCGCCGCGTGGGCGATCTACATGATCGTCCGTCCTCCGGAAACGCTCGAAGAGGCCCACGAGCGCGACGTCGAGGTGGCGGCCCGCGAATCGGAGCTGTCGCGCTTCGGCGCCACCTGCCCGAACTGCTTCAAGCCGATCGAGTCGGACTTCCTCGTCTGCCCGACGTGCATGAAGAAGCTGAAGAAGAAGTGCGAGAGCTGCGGCCGGCCCATCAAGCTGTCCTGGTCCGTGTGCCCGTACTGCAAAGCGAAGCAGAGCCCCGGCGAGCCGCTGCCTGCCGCGGCTCCGTCACCGGAATCCGCGCCCGACGAACTCTCGTAGCGCCTCGGTACAAGCTAGAAGGAGTCCCGTGCCCGACATCAACATCACCCTGCCTGACGGCAGCACCAAGTCCGTCCCTGAAGGAGCGACCGTGGCTGACGTCGCGGCCTCCATCGGCGCCCGCCTCGCGCAGGCGGCCGTCGCCGGCAAGGTCGACGGTCACATCGTCGACCTGAAGACCGTGGTGGCCGACGGTGCTTCCGTCGCGATCGTCACCGAGACGAGCCCGGAGGGCCTCGAGGTGCTCCGTCACTCGGCCGCGCACGTCATGGCCGAGGCCGTGAAGGACCTCTTCCCGACAGCGAAGTTCGGCATCGGCCCGGCCATCGAGGACGGCTTCTACTACGACTTCGACGTCGACTGCGCCTTCACGCCGGACGATCTTGCGGCCATCGAAGGCCGCATGCGGGAGATCGTGGCCGAGTCGGTCACCTTCACGCGCGGCGAGCTCGACCGCCTCGAGGCGTGGGACCGCTTCGAGGGCCAACCGTACAAGCGCGAGCTGATCGAGGGCCTGCCCGAAGGTGAGACCATCTCGATCTACACGCAGGGCAATTTCACCGACCTCTGCCGCGGACCACATGTGCCCGACACGAGCCGCATCCGCGCGTTCAAGCTGCTGAAGGTCGCCGGTGCCTACTGGCGCGGCGACTCGAACCGCCCGATGCTGCAGCGAATCTACGGCACCGCCTGGTATTCCGAGAAGGACCTCGAGGCGTATCTCACCCGCATCGAGGAGGCCGAGAAGCGCGACCACCGCAAGCTCGGCAAGGAACTCGACCTCTTCAGCTTCCACGAGGAAGCGGGCGCCGGCCTGCCGCTGTACCACCCGAAGGGCGCGCGCGTCCTGCGCTTGCTCCAGCAGTGGCTGCGCGGTGTGCTGTACCAGCGCGGCTACGTCGAGGTCATCACTCCGCACATCTTCAAGTCCGACGTGTGGAAGATCTCGGGCCACTACGAGAACTACCGCGAGAACATGTACTTCTTCGAGATCGATGAGGGGGAGGGCAAGACCAGCGAGTACGGCATCAAGCCGATGAACTGCCCCGGTCACCTCATGATCTACAACGACGGCATGAAGTCGTACCGCGACCTGCCGATCCGCATGTCGGAGTTCGGCACCGTCTACCGCCACGAGCTGTCCGGCGTCGTGCACGGCCTCATGCGCGCGCGCTGCTTCACGCAGGACGACGCGCACATCTTCTGCACGCCCGAGCAGGTTCACGCCGAGGTCCTCGGGATGCTCGATCTCGTCGCGTACGTGAACGGGGTCTTCGGCTTCGAGTACTCCGCCGAGGTCTCGACCCGCCCCGAGAAGTCGATCGGCGGCGAGGAGTTTTGGGCCAACGCCACCCAAGCGCTGTTCGACGCGCTCGAGGAGAAGGGCGTCCCCTACGAGATCAACGAGGGCGACGGCGCTTTCTACGGGCCCAAGATCGACATCAAGCTCAAGGATGCGATCGGCCGGACGTGGCAGACCTCCACGATCCAGGTCGACTACAACATGCCGCAGCGCTTCGGCCTGACGTACCGCACGGCCGACAACACCGAGGCGCAGCCGATCATGCTGCACCGCACGATCGTCGGCAGCATGGAGCGGTTCTTCGGCATCCTCATCGAGCACTACGCAGGCGCGCTCCCGACCTGGCTCGCCCCGGTGCAGGCCACGGTCATCCCGATCTCCGACCGGCATCTCGACTACGCCCACGCGGTGCGTGACAAGCTCGCGGCCGCGGGCGTTCGCGTCGAGGTCTACTCGGACAACGAGCCGATGCGCATCAAGATCGCCAAGGCGCAGCAGCAGAAGGTCCCGTACATGCTGGTGGTGGGCGACAAGGAAGCGGAGTCCGGCTCCGTGGGCGTCCGCGAGCGGACCGTGGGCGATCTGGGCGCGCGCGACATCGAGGCGTTCATCGCCATGGTCAAGGAAGGCGACCCGCTGGCGTAGGGTTTTGACCCACGACATGTTCCTGATCGGCGCGGCCCGGGAAACCAACGTTCCCGGGCCGCGTGCTACGCTGAGACGCATGAAACCGTCACGTCTGCTGACCGCGTGGGGCGGCTATCCGTTCGCCTTCGTGAGCGTCCTGGCTGTCGCTGCGCTCCTGCTTCCGTTCCGCTCGGTTCTGAGCGCGGTACAGGTCATGCTGCTCTTCGTCCCCGTGCTGGTGTGGGTCGGTAGGTCGTCCGGCATCGGCGCATCGGTCGCGGCGGCGGCGGCCGCTTTCCTCACCGTTGACCTGCTGTTCGTCCCGCCCTACTACCACGTGACCGTGGCTTCCCCGGCGGACTGGGTGACGCTCGTTCTCTTCTTCGGCGTCACGCTCGCGGCGGGGGTCCAGACGGGTCGCATGCGCCAGCGCGAGCACTCCGCGCTCCAGCGGCAACGCG
>Ga0079306_1000327_pt1 | contig 48527 bp, 44 predicted proteins | sample Methanotroph_Enr_FD_79181 | JGI IMG/M metagenome (GOLD analysis project Ga0079306, IMG submission 79181) | Enriched soil microbial communities from Old Woman Creek wetland in Ohio, USA - Methanotroph_Enrichment_5 | ecosystem: Environmental > Terrestrial > Soil > Wetlands | place: USA: Ohio... | reverse complement strand
GCCGGCGCGCAAGGCGCTTATCCTGGACCTGGCGCCGGAGGCCAATAAGGCCCTGACCTACGGGGCCTATTATCTTGTCAGGGACACCGTGGTGGCCGCCGCCGCCCTCGGGGGAGGCCTGCTTTGGAGCGTCTCCCCGCAATTGAACCTGTACTGCGCGGCTTTTTTCGGCCTCGCTGGCACCGTTTATTTCCTGCTCTACTGCGCCGAGTAGCGCCGTTGACACCAAAGGTCGGAATTTATATTCTCTTCCCGGGGGTACGCTATAAATGACTTTCAAGAAAAACCTTTTCCAGCTCGTGGTCCCGGTCCTGCTGGGGCCGTTATTCTTTTTCGGGCCGCTTCCGCGGGCGGCGGCGGCCGAAGGGAATAAATGGACGGGCAACGCCAATGTCTTCTCCGGCGCTAAAGCCCTGGATGAACACGACTGGACCCCCGCGGACGAACAGAATGAATTCGGCTTCGAGACCGATTTCAGGAAGCGCGGCTGGCCCGTCAGCATCGAGCTGGATTTCCTCGGCGCCGCCGGCAGCGGAAGCGCGTTCGATCCCGGCCCCGGCGAGCTGAAAATGGAGAGCAGGACTTCCGAATTGAACGTGGGGATACGCAAGACCTGGGACGGCTTCCCGCATGTGCGCCCTTACGTCGGAGGAGGGCTTACCTTCGCCGGGGCTTCCGCAAAGATCTCGGGGTTAGGAACTTCCGCGACGGACTCGGACCGGGGGACCGGCCTCTGGCTGGGCGGCGGGGTTTACTGGACCCTCGGAGCGTTCAATATCGGTTTCGACCTGCGGGGTTCCTCCGCGAAAGTTACTATCTTCAATGTCGATACCGACGCGGGGGGCGGGCACTTCGGCCTGCTGCTCGGCTATCATTGGGGCGGCCCCGCGGAACGCTATAAGGCCGCCGCTCCCGTAATAGCGCAGCCGCAGGCACCGGCGGGCAGCTATGAAAAAGACAGCCTGGAGCTGGAGAAGCAGAGACTGGAGATCGAGAAACAGCGCCTGGAGCTGGAGAGGGAAAAATTAGAGTTCGAGAAGCAGAAACTCCAGAAACAATAAAGAGCCTGTATCCCAACCCGCCTTCCCGCACGCGTGCGCCTCCGCCATTACAATTTCCTGGTTGACTATTATTCAATATCGTTCTAAAATCCAGTTAGATATCTAACTCCCTGGGTAGGGGTTAAGTACTGACAGATCCGGAGCAGCTCTGCCGGCCACGCGGCCCGGCTGGCATCCGGCGTTTTGCCGGGGGAAGGGGGCCGTATGGAAGAAAACACTGTTCCGCAGCCTGCGGAATTGACGCCTTGGTGGAGATACGGCGTGCTGGCGGCGTTCCTCGCCGGCATCTGCGTCCTCATCTGGCTCACGGTCAAGGTTTATACTCCCGGAGTAGGAGCGCCCATTCCCGACCGGGTGCTGGATGAGCAAGGCGGCACGGTCTTCACCGGCGCGGAGATAGTCGCCGGGCAGCAGGTGTTCCAGAAATACGGGCTGATGGAGAACGGCACGCTCTGGGGCCACGGCGCGTACCTGGGGCCCGATTTCTCCGCGGCTTACCTCCACCAGCTGGCGCTGACCACTCCGGACCCGGCTTCGCTGAAGATAAACCGCTATAACGCCGTTACGGGAACGCTGGTGTTCACGAAAGCGGAAGCCGAGTCATTCCATGCCCAGATACCCCGGTGGGGCGCGTACTTTAACGGCTCGCCCGAGAGCCGGGGTCTCTCGCCGAAAACCGTGAGCGATCCCGGGGAATTGAGGCAGCTGACGGCCTTCTTCGCCTGGGCGGCCTGGGCCTGCGCGGCGCGGGCGCCCGGCAAGGACTATACCTATACCCAGAATTTTCCGTACGAGCCGCTGCTCGGCAACGGGCCCTCGCCGGAAGCCGTCCTCTGGAGCGCGCTCAGCCTGGTTGCGCTGCTGGCCGGGACCGCTCTGGTCCTGCTGGCCTTCGGCAGGTTCGACTTCCTGGGCTGGAAAGACCGCGACCCCGGCTTTTACCCGCAGGTCCTTCCCGCCCGGCCCACCGCGGCGCAGGCGGCGACGCTGAAGTATTTCGTAGTGGTAGCCCTTCTGCTGCTGGTCCAGGTGCTGCTGGGCGGGGCGCTCGCGCATTACCGCGCGGAGCCTGGTTCTTTCTACGGCTTCGACCTGGCTTCTTTCCTGCCGAGCACCATCCTCCGGACCTGGCACCTGCAGGCGGGTCTCTTCTGGATAGTGACCGCTTACGTCGGCGGGGGGCTGTTCCTGGCCTCCTCGCTCGGCGAGTACGAACCGCCGGACCAGGCGCTGGGCGTGAACGTTCTCTGGGTGGCGGTAGTGCTGGTGGCGGCGGGCAGCATGGCCGGGGAGCTGGCGGGGATAAAACAGTTGACCGGCAGGCTCTGGTTCTGGGCCGGCCACCAGGGGTGGGAATACCTGGAGCTTGGGCGGTTCTGGCAGGTCCTGCTGGCCGCCGGCCTGGTTTTCTGGGTGTTCCTGCTGGCGCGCGCGACGGCCCCGGCCCGGCAGGATAACGCGCGCAGGGAAATAGCCGTCCTGTTCCTGCTGGCCGCCGCGGCCATCCCGGTTTTCTATCTCCCGGCTTTTTTCTTCGGCGACGCCGCGCGGTTCACCGTAGTGGATACCTGGCGCTTCTGGATCATCCACCTCTGGGTGGAGGCCTTCCTGGAGCTGTTCGTGACGGTGATGGTGGCCACCATCTTCTTCCGCCTGGGCATGGTCAGCCGCCAGACGGCCGCGCGCGTCATCTACCTGGACGCGCTGCTTTTCCTGGGAGCCGGGGTGATCGGCACGGGACATCACTGGTACTGGACCGGGCAGACCGTGGTCTCCCTGGCCCTGTCGTCGGTCTTCTCGGCCATGGAGGTAGTGCCGCTGATACTCCTGACGCTGGACGCCAGCCGGTTCGTGCGCCTTACCAGGAGCGGCGGCGGCCCCGCCGGGCAGGCCGCCCTGCCGCATAAATGGACGTTTTATTTCCTGACCGCGGTGGGGGGGTGGAACTTCGTCGGCGCGGGGATCTTCGGCTTCCTCATCAACCTGCCGGTGGTCAGTTATTACGAGGTGGGAACCAACCTTACCGCCAATCACGGGCACGCGGCCCTGATGGGCGTGTTCGGGATGCTGGGCGTGGCGCTGACGGTGTTCGTCCTGCGCGAAGTCTCGGACGAGGCTCACTGGGGCCGGGTGGAAAAACTTATCAAGCTCTCGTTCTGGGGCTTGAACCTGGGGCTGGCGGGAATGCTAGCGCTCAACCTGTTCCCGGGCGGGGCGCTGCAGCTGCTGGACGTTGCGCGCAACGGCTATTGGCACGCGCGCAGCCCCGCTTTTTCGGACCTGCCGCTGATCAGGGCCCTGGAATGGGCAAGGATGCCCGCCGACCTGGTCTTTATATTTTTAGGGGCCTTGCCGCTGGCTCTCGCCGCGCTGCTGACGTGGAGGCGTTCGTTCAGCGGCGGGAAGTGACACCGGGGGGGCGGAACTTACTTATAGCCATGAGTATCATTCCGAATACCGTACAGGCCGCGCATGGGGTAAAGTATTACGGAAGGTGTGGGGAAGTGAACGACTGAAGCTTCCGGGGGAATCGCTATGGGGAATCAGCTTTTTATCAGCCTGGTTTATAACACCAGCCTGCTGCTCGTGCTGGTCGCCGTCTATTCCGGGATCAAGTTCAAGATCCCGTTCGGGTCCGCTTTGCCCTCAGGCCGCAGGGATATCCTTACCGGCGTCCTTATCGGTCTTATAGGCGTCGCCGTAATGGATAACCCCTGGACGATCCATCCCGGTATATTCTTTGACGCGCGTTCGATACTTTTAGGCGTCGCGGGGCTATTCTTCGGATTTGTCCCGACGGCGCTGGCGGTGGTTATAACCGGGGCGTACAGGCTTAGTGTCCACGGTCCCGGAACGCTGCCGGGCCTGGGCGTTATACTGACTTCCGCCGGCCTGGGCCTGATCTGGCGGCATTTCCGCCCCGGCCTGCCACAGAAGGGCGGGCTGGCCGAGCTGTACCTGTTCGGCCTCTCGGTCCACTTCCTGCAGCTTGCATGCTTCCTCTTGCTGCCATGGCCGATGGCGGCCGAAGTCTTGGGCAAGGTCGGCCTCCCCGTGATCACTATCTTTCCCGTCGGCACGGTCCTGCTGAGCGTTCTGCTGATCCATCAGCGCAACAGGGAGAAAATAGAAGAAAAACTCCGGGAGAGCGAGCAGCTCTTCAGGAACATCTTTGAAAAACATTCCGCGGTAAAGTTCCTGCTGGATCCCGAAACGGGCGACATTGTGGACGCGAACGCGGCCGCCGCAAGCTTCTATGGCTGGCCCCGGGAAAAACTGAGATCGATGAATATCAGGGAGATCAATACGCTTGCGCCGGATGAGATCAAGAAGAGATTGAAGCAGGCGGCGGACGGGAACCTGCTGAGCTTCGAATTCCGCCACAGGAGAGCCGACGGTTCGGCGCGGGACGTCGAGGTGTTCAGCGGCAGCATAGTCAGCGAGGGGAGAGTCCTCATTCATTCCATAGTTCACGATATCACCGAGCGCAAAGAGGCGGAGAGGAAGCTGCGAGAAAGCGAGGACCGGTACCGGATGCTGTTCGAGCAGGCCCGCGACTCGATCCTGCTGCTTGAACTTCCGCCAGAGGGGGAGCCGATCATTCTTGAGGCGAACGCCGCTGCCCTGCTGATGCACGGCTACACGCGCGAAGAACTTGTCGGCAAGCCCATTTCTTTTCTCGACAATGACCCTTCCGCGTCTTCGGCACTGGAACTGGTCGGCCGGATAAAGGCCGCCGGGAGCCTGGCCTTCGAGGCGCAGCACAGGCGAAAGGACGGCTCGGTCGTCGACCTGGAAGTTTCGGTGAAGGAGATGGCCGGCGGCGGCAAGCATCTGTTGCTGGATATTTCGCGAGACATCACCGGGCGTAAGCGGGCGGAGGAGGCCTTGCGGGCAAGCGAAGCGGAATTGCGCACCATGGCCGAAGCCATGCCGCAGATCGTCTGGATCGCGCGGCCGGACGGCTGGAACACCTTTATCAACCGGAAATGGATGGATTACACCGGGCTGACGCTTGAGGAAAGCCTGGGACATGGGTGGGACAAGCCGTTCCATCCTGACGACCAGCTGAGGGCGCGGGAGGCCTGGCAGAAAGCCAGGTCCGAGAAAGGCATCTACTCGATCGAGAGCCGTTTGCGGCGTGCGGACGGGGTTTACCGCTGGTGGCTTATACGCGGCGTGCCCCTGACGGACGCCGAGGGCAAGATACTCAGATGGTATGGAACCTGCACGGATATCCAGGACCTGAAGATGGAGGAGAAGGCGCGTGAGGAGATGCACTCGCAGCTCCTGCAGTCCCAGAAAATGGAAGCTGTCGGGATGCTGGCCGGCGGGGTCGCGCACGATTTTAACAATATCCTTACGGCGATCAAGGCCTACGGCGGCTTCATTTACAAAAACCTTCGCCCCGAAGACCCTATGCGTTCGGACGCGGAGGAAATTCTGACGGCTTCAGACCGGGCGGCCGCGCTGACCCGGCAGCTGCTGGCTTTCAGCAGGAGACAGGTACTGTCGCCGCAGGCTGTCGACCTTAACAAAATAGTCGGCGGCATGACCAAGATGTTGAAACGTCTGCTCCATGAGGATATTGCCCTGGTTCCCAAACTGGCGGAGGCCGCTTGCAGTGTGATGGCGGATCCCGGCCAGATCGAGCAGGTAATTATGAACCTGGTGGTCAATGCCCGCGACGCAATGCCGAAGGGCGGCACTCTGAACCTGCAGACGGATATCGTGGACGGGCCGGAGATGCTTGCGGCTCACCCCGGCATGCCGCGCGGGCCTCTCGTGCGGCTGAGGGTGCGGGACAACGGCAGCGGTATGTCAGCGGAGGTTAAAAGTCATGTTTTCGAACCTTTCTACACCACAAAAGGTCATGGCAGAGGGACAGGGCTCGGTTTATCCACCGTTTTCTGGATCATCAAGCAAAGCAGGGGCGAAATCAGCGTCGAGACCGAAGAGGGAAAGGGCACGGAATTCTCGGTTTATCTTCCGCTCCTGACGGAAGCGGCGCCGGAAATAGCTGTTAGCAAGCCCAGCCCTTCCGCGGTAAAGAACACGGAAACGGTTTTGCTGGTCGAAGACGAAGAAACGCTGCGCCGCCTCTGCGAGCGCCTCCTGAAAGAGGGCGGCTATGCCGTCATAAGCGCTTCCAGCGGGAAGAACGCGCTGGAGGCGATGGAGCGGCACGGAAAGCCGGCGGACCTCCTGCTCAGCGACGTCGTGATGCCCGGGATGAGCGGCCGCGACCTGGCCCGCGAACTCGAACGCAGGAAGCTCATCCGCAGAACCCTCTATATGTCGGGTTACACGGACGAGACCATTGTAAAGCACGGAGTTCTCGAGCCGGGGATCGCGTTCATCTATAAGCCGTTCTCGCCCGAGGGGCTTGCGGCTAAACTGCGCGAAGTGCTGGACGGCCCCGCCGGCCAGGCGAAAGCCTAGCGGCTGGTTTTCGGTTTGCGGAGGATCAGGACGGGCTTCGGGCGGTCTTTATATTTCTCGGCGTTGGCCAGGGCGTGGTAACGGTTCACTACGATCCCGTTCAGGATCGTTTTATCGGCGGGGGAGAGCCCGGTCAGTTTCAGCTTCTCGACGATAGCGGCTTTCGTGAACTGCCCGATCAACCGGCCTATCGCTTCCTCCAGGAACGTGGGGGAGGGGAGAACCTTAGCGAAATCCACTTCGACGGTCTTCGACGCCAGCCAGCGCTCGAGGATGAGCTTGTGGACCTTTATCCCGCTGGTGCCGGTGAGCGGGGCGTCGCCGCAAACTTCGTGGACGCTTATCTTCGCCGAGGTTCCTTTATTGTCTGTCATTTTTTTGAAGTCTCGTCCTTCGAATTGAATCTTCCCCGAATGTCCTGAAAAATATTCTAACACTTCCCTCATAGGGAAAGATACTTTTGCCTCTATAAGCCGCAAGCGCGTTGACATCGGGAACCGGAAATCGTAACTTGCGGGGAGCGGGGGAGTAATAAATATACGAACCTGCGGAGGTGAATATGGCTATTAGCGAAATGGCGGAGAGGACCCACGAGCAGCTGTTCCCGAACCATAAATCGGTATTGCAGGCGAAAGACCCGGAGTTCATCGAAGCGTTCGACAACTTCGCTTTCGACGAAGTGCTCAGGTACGGGGGCCTGGACACCAGGACGAGGCTGATCCTTATCCTGGGCTCGATCATCGCCGGTCAGGCTTTAGGGGAATACAAGGTGATGCTCGGCGGCGCGCTGAACGCGGGCGTGACCCCGGTGGAAGTGAAGGAGATCGTCTACCAGGCCGTGCCTTATGTCGGCATCGCGAAAGTGTTCGATTTCCTCCACGCCACCAACGATATATTCGAAAGCAGGGGGATAAAGCTCCCGCTGGAAGGACAGTCCACCACCACGCCGAAAACGCGTCTTGCGAAAGGACTCGAGGTGCAGGAAGCTGTCTTCGGCGGCTCGATAGACACGATGTACAAAGAATCCCCGGAAGACCAGCTGCACATCCAGGTGTTCCTGTCCGCGAACTGTTTCGGCGACTACTACACCAGGACCGGGCTGGACCTGAAGACGCGGGAACTCCTGACCTTCGCGATGATACTGTCCCTGGGCGGGTGCGAGCCGCAGCTGAAAGGCCATGTTCAGGGCAATCTTAACGTCGGGAACGACAGGAAAGTATTGCTCAGCGCCGTCACCCACTTATTGCCCTATGTCGGCTATCCGCGGACCTTGAACGCCATACGGTGCATAAATGAAGTACTGCCGGAATAGCCGGGGGGCGGTCCCTTCAGAAAATTCTTCATGCGGGCAAAGACTAGAACAACAGATTCAGCCCCAGCGTGATCATGGACCCCGTGTCTTTGTACGTTTTGTCCAGCGCGTTCGCGTCCCTTGACTCCAGGCTTTCCAGCCAGACGTAGCGGTAGGTCCCGTCGAGAGATAAAGACTTGTTCAGCTTCACTTCAAGCCCGGCGCCGGCATGCAGGCCGAAGCGGGAACTGTCCCTGCTGAACCCGAACGGGCCGTCGACCTGGGTGTAATACCAGCCTGCGCCGCCCAGCAGGAACGGGCTCACGGCGCCGCCTGGTATAAGATACGCCAGCAAGCTCGCCTGTACCGGGCGGACCCTTACGGTCGTGTAGGGGCCGAAGTCGTATTTCGTGAAATCGATGGAGGCTTCCGCTCCCAAAACTTCCGAGAGATGCAGCCGGGCCTGAACGCCGGGCGCCCACTGGCCGGTATCAGCGTCTTTAGGCGTGACATAGGTCGCCCTGGGCCCGATCGAGAACACGTTCCCGCCGACGCCGTCCTCCGCGAACGCGGCCGTCCGCAAACCCGTCAATACAACTACGATCGCGATAAACGCTTTAACCCTCATATTGTGTTCAATGTTCTTCATCATAAACTCCTTATCTCCGTCATGCCGGACAGGTCTTAAGTCCGGTCTCGATTAGTATAATCCTTGCGCCCGTCCAGCCTCTATTCGGAGTTCTGCCCGGTCCGGTAGGTAGTATTACGGGCGTGGCTTGGATTTGGTTGTAAGGGACCGCGTCAGGGTATAAATATAAACCGCGCCCTCGGTCAGCCTCAGCCAGCTGTGACAGCAATCGTTGACACTACCCGGAGGAAGTTATATCCTTTCGCTAGGGGAACCCGGAAAAAATGAACAAGTTGACAGGTTTAAAGATCGTCGGCGCCGGCTTAGTGATAGGCGCGGCGGTTTTTATTCATTATCGGTCCGTAAACATAGCGCCGGAGAATGCGGCGACAGCCGGAGGCGAGGCCTCAGTTTCCAAGGCAGCGGTCGAAGGGCCGGGCGAGCCCGGAAAGACGCTGATGGCCGGCTATCCGCCGCCAGATTATGATCGTCCTGTTACTATCGCTTCTTCGCCGATAACCCCGCAAACGTACGGGGTTACGGAAGTGAAGGTCGGAACCACTTCTTTCCTTGTTCAGGGAAAAGATCTTTACGCTTTCAGCGGGGGAGAAGGAGGCAAGTGGAGTAAGATCGCCGAATTTCCCATCCCTGACGAGTCTTTGTTTAAAAAATACCGGCCTAAGACGGAGATCTGGACGTACGAGACCGAGATAGGCCCGGCTACCGGCAGCGCCCGCGGGATATGGGCGGGATATAAATTTTATAGCGGGGAAGGCTGCAATGGCCTCGGTGGCGCGGTACTTTATGATGTTAAAGAGCGCGGTTTCGGCGTCTTCAGGCATCCCGCCCTTGTGGCTTGCGCCATCGGGGCCATAGCTGTCAATGATGATTACCTCGTCGCCCGCACGTATAAGCAGGGGGAAGGCTATTCTTCCGTATGCAACGGCGTCGTTGAGATAGATATGAAGACGCTGAAAGCGGTCTCCTACGTTCCTAAAGAAAGCGAGGTCATATCCGATCATGCCCCGGCACCCGGTGCTAAATTACTCGGCGATAAATATGCCGCGCCTTTGGAGAAGGTGGTCTCCGGAGAAGCAGGGTTCGAAAAGAAGGACGCCCCGAACTGGAGCGACGCGGAACGGGAAAAGATAATCGCCGAGGGTTTGGAACGCTACATGTTCCGTGTGGCGCGCGAGGAAGCGCGATCCGGCGCAGCCGCGAAAGAGGCCCGCCCTAAGGACGTTCGCAGCGACCATATGTGGATAGATAACAGCAAAGCGGCCAGGGAGGCGCTGCAGGCGCCGCCGGAAGAGGATAACGCGGCCGGAACGGGCGATATTGATGAAAAGGAAGTCGTCGGCGTGTTCTCCGGATTGGCAAAAAAAGAGTTTATGAAAGTCTACGGCGGGCTTACCGACATAACGACCCTGCGGCCGGACGCCGTGAAACTATCCGGCAAAGAGGGCGCGAAAAAATATTACTGCATATGCGCCCTCGCCCAGGACCCGGCGCATACGGATTATGACTCCAGCATGTCATTCGAAGAGAACGCGAAACACAGCCGGGTCGGCTGCTTTGTCCTGTCGGGCACGAGGCCTGCACGGATACTGAAGCTGGCGGACGTGCCGACGCGCCGGTGGCGCGACTATTCCGGGCGCTGCGTCGCCGGGGAAGCGGAAAACGAGGTGGTAGTGACTTTTAGCGGGGACACGTACGGCGACCAGGTGGTTTCGCGCCGATATGCAGTTAACCCTGCTGCGTGGACTTCTGAATTGATCCCGGAATCTTCCGGCAAACCTTAGGAGATATCCGGATCGAAGTCAAAAAGCGCGGTATGCCACCGTTCTATCTCACCCTGGCCCTATACCGGATAAGCGGTTACGAGGGTGAAAAAGTTCCTCTCCGCAGTACCTCAAGTCCTCTAATACTACAGGATTTGGAATCCCGTCGCTGTTAGAACGACGAGGGACAAACTTTTCCCGTATTCAGCGCGGCGTTGACGCTTATTAGCTAAGTTGTTATGATATTCCTATTGGCATATGCCAGTAGACCTCTTTGGAGAAATATATGTGCGAGTCCAGAAAATGCAGGAAAGTCCACGCGAAACCCGCCTGTTCCTGTTTCAGCCCGGAAGGCAAAAAAACCAAGGCCAGCGGCGAGATACGTCTAAAGTTGGATGAATTTGAAGCGGTACGCCTCGCCGACGCCAAAGGACTTTATCAGGAGGACGCGGCCAAGAAGATGGGCGTGTCGCGCCAGACGTTCGGGAATATCATTAACTCCGCCCGCCAGAAGATAGCGGAAGCTCTTGTAAGCGGCAAATCCATACAGATCACCGGCGGCACGGTAAAACTTACCGACGGGGGCTGCGGTTGCGGGAACCACGACGGCAAAAAAGGCCATAGCTGCTGCGGCGGCCACAAAATAAAACTGCCGGATGTAAAGAAAAACAAGAAATAGCCTTACCGGTTTTAAGGAGACTATATGACGATCATTTCAGGCAAAGACCTGCGAAAACATTATATCGCCGGCGAAACCAAGGTAGAGGCCCTCAAAGGGCTGAACTTCACGCTGGACGCGGGCGACTTCGCCGCTTTCGTCGGGCCGTCCGGCAGCGGCAAGACCACGCTTTTAAGCCTTATCGGCTGCCTGGACAAACCCACCGGCGGCCTGCTGGAAGTGTGCGGCACGGACGTGGGCAAACTGGATCGCAAAGCCGGGGCGCGGTTCCGGGGCGAGAACATAGGCTTTGTCTTCCAGGACTTCAACCTTATCCCGGTACTGACCGTTTACGAAAACATAGAGTACCCGCTGATGATAGTGAACCCCCTGCCGGAAGAAGAGCGCAAAAAGCGGATAATGGCGCTCCTCGAAGAAGTGGGCATGACCGACCAATCCCACAAGTATCCCGACCAGCTTTCGGGCGGGCAGAAACAGCGCGTGGCCGTAGCCAGGGCGCTGGTGACGCGCCCCAAGCTGGTGCTGGCCGACGAGCCCACCGCGAACCTGGACCATAAGACGGCCTACATGATCCTGGAACTGATGAAAAAGATGCGTGCCGAGACCGGCACCACTTTCATTTTCTCCACGCACGACCAGAAGATCATCGGCGAGGCCGAGCGCATCTTCACGCTGGAAGACGGCGAACTCACGGGCACGTCCCGCACCGGAGGCAACAACAATGCTTAAGATATTCAAAATGGCGGTCCGCAACACGCACCGCTACGCCCGGCGGTCTTTGCTGATAGTCTCGCTTATCGCCGTGGGCGTGGTATTCGTGCAGGTGTACATGGCGGCCACCAATTCCTACAAGAACCTGATAATCTCGCAGATCACGGATTCCATGCTCGGGCATATCCAAGTACACAAGAAAGGCTACCTGGTATCGGTAGAGAACGTGCCCTTGAACATGAACCTGACGGCCGAGCAGACCGCGAGGGCGGAAGCCATCCTTAAGGGCAATCCGCTGGTCGAGTCTTATTCCACCCGCATCAAGCTGGGCGGCATGATAAGCAATTTCGCCGAAACCACGAATATCCGCCTTGCGGCAATAAATCCCGGGGAAGAATTCAAGACCGTGCCCCTGCTTCCTTCCAGGATTTTAGAAGGAACCAGCAACCTGAAGCCGGGCGAGGCATTGGTCCCCGAACTTCTGGCGAAGGGCATGAAACTTAAGACCGGCGATACCGTGGTGCTGGTAGCCACAAATAAAGACGGCTCGGTGAACGGCAAGCAATTCACCATAGGCGGGATAATAGAAACCGCTCCCGGCCCCGGCGGCCGCGACGGCTATATCCTGCTGGCCGACGCGATGGAGCTGCTGCGCATGGAGCCGCCCGAAATAAGCGAGATAGCCGTGCGCCTGAAGGACTTCAGCAAACTGGAACCGGCCTTCAACTCCTTAATGAAAGCCTTCATGCAGGAAAAGAACAAGGACGGCAAACCGGTCTTCGAGATACATACCTGGGAAAAGCTATCCCCGTTCTCGGCCATCGCAAAGATGATAAACATGATGACGCTGATGGTTAAAATAATGCTCGTGGCGATAGTGCTCATCGGCATTATGAACGTGATGATAATGTCCGTCTACGAGCGGACAAGGGAAATAGGCACCATAGCCGCCATAGGGACGCAGCCGAACACCATCCTTGCAATGTTCATGGCGGAGGGCTTATGCCTGGGCGCCGCCGGGGTGATCGCCGGCAATATCCTGAGCGTCGCCGTGATATACGGCGTCAGGCTCATGCATGTCACGTTCGCTTTCGGTATGCGCGAAGGTTTTGTGTTAACGCCCGAAGTGAACCCCGTGGACTTCTCCATTATTTCCGCTATCGTGCTGGCCGTGGCGGTGCTGGGCAGCCTGCAGCCGGCCTGGAAAGCGTCAAGGCTGGAACCCGTAAAAGCCCTGAAGAGCATATAGGAGATATCATGCTGAAAAGATTATCCGTATTCCTGACGCTGGTTTTCATGGCCGCCGCCGCGCACGCCATAGACGGCGACGCGCTGCTGCGCGAAGTGGACCGCAACCTGGAGCCGCCCTCCTACGAGATGTACCGCAAGCTGATAAACGTGGAGCCCGACGGGCGCAAGAAAGAGTTCGTCCTTTATATGGTGCGCAAGGGCAACGAGAAGGTGGCCGGCGTGTTCCTATCCCCGGCCAGCGACAAGGGGCGAGGTATGCTGCGGCTGGGTGATAATATGTGGCTCTACATCCCCAACGTGGGCAAGCCCATCCGCATCACCAGCCTGCAATCCGCCACCGGCGGCGTTTTCAATAACGCGGACATCCTGAAGATAGACTTCGGCGCGGAATACGCCGTGGAGAAAATGGAAGAAACGGGAGACCAGTACCTTCTTCACGTAAAGGCGAAGAACAAAACGGTGGCTTACGACAGGCTTAATATCTGGGTGGACAAGAAGCAGAAGCTTCCTGTGAAACTGGAGTGCCTTACGGAAAAAGGGATGCTCATAAAAACCCTTTACTATAAGGATGTTAAAGACTTCGGCGAGGGGATCGTGCGCCCTTCGGTGATAGAGACCGACAGCCCGCTGTATAAGGGTTATAAATCCGTGATGATCTTCTCCAAGATAAAGAAGCGGGACTTGAAGGACGAGGTTTTTACGCTGACCTTCATGCCCAAGGTGGATACCCTGCGATGAGCCGCCGGCATTTCCTACTTGGATTTGCATTCTGCCTTGCCGCCGTCTCCGGCCTTGTAAAGCCGGGCGCGGCGGAAGATTATTCTTTTGATGTTTCGGAGACGGAGACAAAACCTTACAGCCTGGGCGGCTACGCCGAGTTCAGGCCGGTGCTGATAGACCAGGACCGGGGCGCGGCTTTCTACAAACTCAAATTCTATAACCGCGCCAAAACCTGGACGACGGAGGAGTATAATTCCAAACTGCAACTGGAAGGAAGCTACCAGCGCGGGATCTCGAAGCTATATCTCCGCCTCAACGCCGACCTTAACAATACCTACCAGGGTTGGAACAACGACTTGCAGATATACGAAGGTTATCTGTCCGTGAAGCCCTCGCAGACCGCGGACATAATTGCCGGAAAGAAAGTGCTGCGCTGGGGCAAGGGCTACGCCTGGAACCCGGCGGCGTTCGCGGACCGCCCAAAGAACCCCGACGACCCCGAGCTGGCACTTGAAGGTTACACGGTGCTGGCCGCCGACTACACCAAAAGCTTTGACGGGCGGTTGAAAACCGTGTCCTTTACTCCAGTGCTCCTGCCGGTTTATGACGGTCTTAACGACACCTTCGGCAGCTTAAACCACCTGGACGTGGCAGCCAAGGCGTATTTCCTTTTTAATGATACGGACATCGATCTGCTCTACCGCGCCAAAGGCAGCAAGCCCGCCGCATACGGCGCTGATTTCTCGCGGAATATTTCCACCAACTTCGAGGTGCACGGCGAGGCGTCGTTAATTGCGGACAATCCCCAGACCATAACCGACAAGAACGGGAACACTACCGCAAAAGCCTTTGACGCTAAAAGCTGGCTGCTGGGCCTGCGCTACCAGACCGAAAAGGACGCAACCTACATAGCCGAGTATTATCATAACGGCGGCGGCTTCGCGGGCAGCGCCATGACGGATTACTTTTCTTTCGTGAACACGGCCTATGCCACATACGCGGGCACGGGCAACGCCGCGCCGATACAGAAAGCCGCAAACATGGGAAATTCCGGCTATGGCGCGGTAAACCCAATGCGCAACTATGTTTATCTGCGCGTTACGCAGCAGGAACCGTTCAACATCCTGTATTTTACCCCGGCGCTGACCACGATAGTGAACGCCGACGATAAAAGCTTTTCGCTCTCGCCGGAAGTAATGTGGACCCGCATCACCAATTTCGAACTGCGCTTTAAAGCCATGTTCCTGGCCGGGCCCGCCGGCACGGAGTTCGGCGAGAAAGCCGGCAACGCCCGGTACGAGCTGCGGGCCAGATACTACTTTTGACGCATTTAAAATATAGCTGGAGGACCTATGAAGATCGGTTTGATCATTTCTGTCAACGACGCAGAGACCTGCTGGAACGCTTTAAGATATGCAAACTTTTCTATCGGACAAAAGGATGAGGTCAAAGTCTTTTTTATGGGTAAAGGCGTTGAATATCAAACGATCAGCACCGCTAAGTATAATACTGTTGAGCAGGCGGAGAATTTATTGAAGTCAGGCGGGAAAATATTTGCCTGCGGGACATGTATTAAATCCAGGGAACAGGCTGGCTCTGAGATGTGCCCTCTCTCCACGATGAAGGATATGTACGAGATTATCAAAGAAAGCGATAAGGTTGTGACATTCTAACGTAATGGCCCGTGGGGGGGATGGCGGGACAGATCCTTAAAGGGCTATGCCCGAAAGATCCGTTAGCTGATATGTTTAACGCCCATAGCGGGCAATACTCATAAATAGTTGAACTCTGGGGGTGGTACTATCCAGAACGCTCGGGGGTAAAAATCAAATTCGGGCAAAAAAACACCGCCGGAAAGCTCCGGCGGTTGTCTTTTCTAAATTGGCGCCCCCAAGGGGATTCGAACCCCTGATCTCTGCCTTGAAAGGGCAGCGTCCTAACCGCTAGACGATGGGGGCGCATGGACCGCTTTACTTATAAAAAGCCGGCTTTTATACCGGCTTTTATTTAGTAGAATAACAGTTTACCACTTGCGGCCGCCCGATGTAAAGATAAATTTGCGCGGCGGGGGAACAATTATGACGGAACCCAACAACGCTCCAGTGCCGGAAGAGAAGAAGCCGGACCCTGCCCAGCAGGAAACCGATCTGCGCACCGAACTGGCGCGCGTCCGCGGCAAGAACAAAACCCTGATGGTGGTCGCGGGCATCCTCCTTACCCTTTTCATCATCGTCGGCGCCGTCGGGTTCTTCGTCTACCGCAAGATCTCCGCCGCGAAAGCCAATTTCGAAGAAGCCTTCTCGGCCTTCCCCGCGCCGGCGCCGGGCTACCAGCCGGACGCCCGCACGCTCCCCATGCAGGGCGTCTACAGCTCCACCTCCATGCCCGCCTCCACGCTGGGCCTCTTCTCGGGCGGGCTGCCGGGCGGCTCCTCGCCGATCTCGGACTTCAACCCCGAGCAGGGCGCGCAGCTGATGGCCGCCCTCAATAAATACGCCGAAAGACCCATCGTCAAAGAATTCCTCGCCGACCTGAAAAAACAGCCGGGGATGGCCGAGGCTTTCGCCGCCAGCAAAAAGGGCAACCCCACGCCCTTCGTGGCCGCCATGCAGAACGCCAGAGGCATGGACAAGCTCATGATGAAGTACGCCACCCGCCCCGAATTCCTGAAGCTCATGATGGACCTGATGAAAGATCCGGAGCTCAAGCCCCTGATGAAGAACATGCCCAGCATGCCCGGGATGGGGGGAATGGGCGGGATGGGCGGCGCGCCGCAGGACCAGGCCGTCTCGGTCCCCACCGGCCAGCCGGCCGACTCCCAGTCCACCGACACTGACGGGGACGGTGAGATCACTTTCGACCCTTCGGTCATAAGCGGCCCGGCCCAGCCGGCCCCCGCGCCCGCCAAAAAGGCGCGCCAGCCGGTTGACAGCAATTGATAATATAAGTTTAATATCTTATATGTGGCTAAAAGCATTCGCGCGTTTTCTCAAGAACGCCGCAAAGCCTGTAAGCGTATTTATAATCCCCCATAACGGCATGCCGTCGCTGCGGTTCAACCTGCCCGTGCTGCTGCTGCTTGTTTTCGGCGTGACCTGGACAGGCGTCACCATCTGGGCCGGCTACATAGCGGGCCGCCATTTCGATTATTACGTCACCAAGGCGGACAACAAGATCCTCCGCACCAAGATGGCCTACGTCTCCGAGCAGGTGGACCAGGGCATGGCCTACCTGGAGATGACCAAGCGCACCGACAACCAGCTGCGCAAAGTGCTGGGCATGGAGCCGGGCGCCCTCGAGCGCGAGCAGGGCCTGGGCGGGCCGCAGGAGTCCGACCTGGCCGATTTCCGCAAGCTGCTCGGCAACAAGGCTTCCGAGATAAAAGAGGCCACCCTCAATAATTCCATCCAGAAAATGCAGGAAGAATCCCGCAAGCGCCTCTCCAGCTATACCGAGATCACTTTCTACCTTACCGACCGCCACAACGGCGCGCGCGCCACGCCGTCCATCTGGCCCGCCGAGGGCCGCGTCACCTCCAATTTCGGCTACCGCATCGCGCCGCTGCGGCTGGCCAGCGAATACCACAGCGGCATCGACATAGCCAATGAGGCCGGCACGCCCATCTACGCCGCGGCTGACGGGGTCATACGGCATTCCGGCTGGGCCAACGGTTACGGCATGTGCGCCGTGGTGGACCACGGCTTCGGCTATTCCACGCTTTACGGGCATATGAGCGAGGTCCTCGCCAAGGAAGGCACCGTGGTGAAGCGCGGCCAGCAGATAGGCCGCATGGGCTCCACCGGGACCTCCACCGGCAACCACCTGCATTACGAGGTCTGGACCGGCGGCCTGCCGACGAACCCGATGAAGTACCTGCAGGTAGGCGGGAAGCACGCCGGCAATTTCGCCGGGCTTTTCGACGGCATCTTCGGCGGTCTGTAAGGGGTTAACAATGGCGCTTTTCAAGAACACGAACATAAGTTTTGAATCCAAGAACGGCGACACCGTCATCGGCAACGAGGCCTATTTCCAGGGCACGCTGACGGCCAAGGGCTCGCTGCGCATCGACGGGCGGGTGGACGGCTCCGTCGTGGACGCCAAGATCGTCACCATCGGCAAGTCCGGCAAGGTGAAGGGCGATATCTCCTGCGAGATCTGCTACGTCTCCGGCGAGGTGAAGGGCAATATCACCGCGCTCGACCACATAGAGGCGCAGAACGGCTCCCGCGTGGACGGCGACATGCGCTCTCCCCGCATCATGCTGGAGGAAGGCGCGCTCTTCAACGGCAACTGTTCCATGGACAATAACACTCCCAAGAACGCGGAGCGGCAGCAGCAGCCGCAGCAGTCAAAAACTCAAAAGGCAGAGGCTAAACAACAATGATCTCATTCTTCACCAAATACAAGCGGCTGATCTTCACCATCGTCGTCGTCATCTTCGTAGGCTCCATTTTCTTCGTCAGCGGCCAGGTGTTCACCAGCTCCTCCATGGACGCCGTCGCCGAAGTGGGCGGAACCAAGATCCCGTACCAGCGCTTCCTCACCCAGGTCAACCGGGTGCTGGCCAACGTCAAGGACTCGGGGACCGAGGTCAACGACGTGCTTTCCAGGAGCGTGAAGCAGGAAGTCTTCCGCGAGATGGTCATCGAGGAGCTGCTCAGCCAGCAGGGCGCGAAAATGGGCATGATGGTGCCCGACTTCGAAGTGGCGGTGGAAGTGCAGAACACCCCGCAGTTCCAGGAGAACGGGGCTTTCAGCCCGCGCGCCTACTACCAGACCATTTACAACGAGTTCCAGATGACGCCCGCCGAATACGAAGCCTGGCGCAAGAAGGCCCGGCTGGCCACCAAGTTCAAGCAGTTCATCTATACCAGCGTGAAGGTGACCCCCGAAGAGGCGAAAGCCTATTACCTGGCCAAGAACAAGAACCTGAACAATTTCGAGAAAGAGCGCGCCAAGATCACCGACGAGCTCGCCCGCGATAAGTTCGCCAACATCGCCAACTACCTCCTGCGCCAGTTGACCACCCAGCAGGAAGTGAAGAGCTACCTCGATCAGCGCGAACAGGGCAAGTAGACGGCAGGGGAAAGGGGGACAGGCTACTTTTTCTCCTGAAAAAGTAGCCTGTCCCCTTTTTATAAGATGATAGAAATCAAAAATCTGACCAAGACCTTCGGCTCTTTTACGGCCGTGGACAAGCTCGACCTGCGGGTGGAGCCGGGCGAGATCTTCGGCTTTCTCGGCCCCAACGGCGCCGGCAAGACCACCACCGTAAAGATACTTTCCGGCATCATGCGCCCGACTTCCGGCAGCGTCAGCGTGGCGGGCTTCGACCTGGCCTCGGACCCGCTGGCGGCCAAGCGCGCGATGGCCTATATCCCCGACGAGCCTTTCGTCTACCCCAAGCTGACCGGCTGGGAGTTCATGCGCTTCATCGGCGACCTTTATTCCCTGCCGCCCGCCGACCAGAAAAAGCGCATCCCGGAGCTGCTGGAGATGTTCGAGCTCTCCGCCCATTCGGGGGAGCTCCTGGAGAGCTACTCCCACGGCATGAAGCAGAAGCTGCTGATCGCCAGCGTCCTCCTGCGCCGGCCCAAGGCCGTGCTTTTCGACGAGCCCACGGTCGGCCTGGACCCAAAGAGCATCCGCCGCTTCAAAGGCCTCCTTACCGACATGGCCCGCGAGGGCGCCGCCGTCTTCATGTGCACGCATATCCTGGACATGGCCGAGAAGCTCTGCCATACCGTCGGGATAATCTACCGCGGCCGCCTGATAGCCAGGGGCACGGTGGCCGAGGTGAAGAAGCTGGCCTCCGGCGCGGCCGGCGAACGCTCGCTCGAAGACGTTTTCCTGGAACTGACCGAATAGCTCCGCCCTATGCTGCCCATCCTGCTCATCCGCAAAGCCGAGACCTTCCGCAACACCCTGCTGGGGCTGAAGGGCTGGAAGCTGGTCAAGAACCTGATGTTCGCGGCCGTCGGGCTGCTGATGCTGGCCGCGCTCTACGCCGGCTTCTGGCGCCTGCTCAGCTACCTGGAGACGGTGCAGCTCATCGGCCCCATGCTCTCCTGGAAGCTCACCTCCATGGTGCTGCTCATGACCTTCTCGATGGTGATAGTTTCCTCCATCATCATCTCGATGAGCACGCTGTATTATTCCTTCGACCTGAAATTCCTTTTCTCCTGCCCGCTGGACCTGCGCTCCATCTTCATGGACAAGGCGCTGGAGACGGTGTTCTACTCGTCGTGGACGCTGGTGCTGGCCATCCTGCCTTACATTATCGCCCTGGGCCGGATAAAAGCCCTGGGGGCGGGCTTCTACCTGGCCTACGCCTTCCTGATGGTCCCGTTCGTAATGCTGGCCGGCGCTTTCGGCATCTTCTTCAGCATGCTGGTCATGTACGCTTTCCCGTCGTCGAAGACGCGCGACGTCACCTGGCTGCTGGGCAGCGTCTCGGTGGCCTTCGTCTACGTCATCTTCCGCTTTTCCAAGCCCGAGCAGCTGCTGCGCCCGGATTCCCTGCAGGTGGTGGCGCAGTATATCCAGTACCTGCAGTCGCCCACGGCGCCGTATATGCCGTCCTGGTGGGTGACCAAGGCCATGGTGGCCTACTCCGCCGGGCACTGGGGGGCCTTCGCCGCCAGCTCCGGCGTGCTCTGCCTTTCAGCCGGGGCGCTTTACGCGGCGATCTATTTCATGTCGGGCCGGTTTTACATGCGCGGCTTCAGCGGCGCCCAGAGCTCCCCGCGGTTCAAAGGGAACAAGCGCCCGCTCCCCGAGCAGCGCCTGGCCGGCGCCTACCCCGCCCTGCGCTCCTACCTTACCCTTTACTGGAAAGACCGCCTGACGCTGGGCCGAGACGCCCGCTACTGGTCCCAGATCATCCTTATCGCGGCGCTGATCGCGGTCTATCTCTTCAGCATCCGCCAGCTGCCCCTGGACACCCCCGACCTGAAAAGCATGGTCTCGTTCCTGAATATCGGGATAGCCGGCTTCGTGATGGCCGCCATCGGCCTGCGCTTCACCTTCCCCGCCGTCAGCCTGGAAGGCAACAGCTACTGGCTGCTCAAGTCCGCGCCCGTCACCACCGCCTCGGTCCTGCGCGAAAAGCTCACCGTCTCGCTGCTGCCGTCGGTGCTGATCGGCCTGATCCTGATCACCGTTTCCAACCACCTGCTCCACGCCGACCTGTTCATCTCGGTGCTGTCCACCCTCACCATCGCGGTGGCCGCCGTGGCCATCACGGTGATGGGGATAGGCTTCGGCGCCATCTTCCCCGATTTCAACGTCGAGAACATCCACCAGCTGGAGTCCTCCTACGGCGGCTTCCTTTACATGGCCTGCTCGATGGGCTACCTGTCCCTGCTGGTGGGGGCCGAGGCCTGGCCGGTGCAGATGCACTTCTCGGAACGCCTGGGCCGCGCCAACTCCTGGGACCTGAACGGCGTGGCGCTCTGCTGCGCCGTCTTCCTCGCGCTCAATTTCGCCGCCATGTATCTCCCGTGGAAGCTCGGCCTGCGCAACCTGGAGAAGCACGAGATCTGAACGGCAGCGAAGGACTTTATGAATAAGAAACTGATATTTTCCGCCCTTGTATTCTCGCTGGCCGCCGGGCTCTGCGCCGCGGCGGGCGCTCCTTACGCGGGCAAGTTCTACGCCGAGGGGGACCGCAAAAAGGCCGAATTCGCCCTGACTTTCGACGACGGCCCGGGCTATATCACCGAGGACCTTTTGAAACTGCTGGAGAAGCGCGGGGTAAAGGCCTCTTTCTTCATGGTCGGCGCCACCGTCAGGACTTACCCGGACCGGGCCAGAAAAGTGGCCGAGGCCGGGCACCTGGTCTGCAATCACACCGACACCCACCTGTTCTGGCCGAAAGTCGGCAGGCAGGCCAGCCACGAGGAGATCCTGCGCAAAGAGCTGGAAAAGGCCGGGGCCTCCATCGAGAAAGCGACCGGCGTCCGGCCCACGGTGCTGCGCATGCCCAACGGCTACGACAAGCCCTGGGTGCGCCAGGTGGCCGGCAGGCTGGGCTACGCCCTGGTGAACTGGACCTACGGCAGCGACTGGCTGAAGACCCCGGAAGAGAAGATGACGGCGGAATACCTGAAGGCCGTGAAGCCGGGCGCCATCCTGCTGCTGCACGACGGGGGGGGCAAGGTGAAGGAGAAGAACCTGCGCATCGTGTCGGCCATCCTGGACGAGGCCGCGAAGAAGGGCCTGAAGCCGGTGCGCCTGGACGAGCTGCTGAACCTGGGCGAACCGGGGAAGAAGCGATAAATTTTGTAGAATAGCGGTTCGGGCGAGTGGCGGAATTGGTAGACGCACAGGTCTCAAAAACCTGCGATCTTACGATCATGAGGGTTCGATTCCCTCCTCGCCCAAACAGATTTCGGGGAAATACCTATGGCCAATACAAAGATCCGCGTGCTCGTCGTCGACGACAACCTGAACTTCCTGCAGCTGGCGCAGATGGCGCTGGGGACCGACGACTACGAGGTCCACACCGCCACCGACGGGAAGGACGGCTTCGACCAGGCCCGCCTGGTGAAGCCCGACATCATCCTGATGGACGTGATGATGCCCCGCGTGTCCGGCCTGGAGCTGATGCGCATGCTGCTCGCCGACGAGGAAATGAAGCAGATCCCCATCCTGGTGATGACGGCCAGCCACTTCGACCCGTCCACCGAACAGGTCTTCAAGCAGGAGTCGAACATCAAAGGCTTCCTGCAGAAGCCCTGCCCCGTGGACATGCTCCGCGCCCAGATCGCGCTGGCGCTCAAGAAATAGACCGGCCCAAAACCCAAAAGAAAAGAGGCGCTTCGCAGCGCCTCTTTTCTTTTAGTCCCGCGTAGTCTCAGGTGTACGGGATGCTGATGCGGGTGGGCTCGGGCTTGGGTTTCCAGCGGAATTCCGTCTCCTGCAGCTCCACGGCTATCTGCATGATCTCCTTGATGATGCAGGTCACCGGGATAGCGAAGATCACGCCCCAGATCCCGCCTATCTCGGCGCCGGCCATCAGCGCCAGCAGGATGACCGCCGGGTTCAGGTCCACGGCCTTTTTCATGATATAGGGCTGCAGGAACCAGTCGTCGAAAAAGCGCAGGCCGGCGAAGAAAGCCAGGATCTTGATTATCGGCAGGATGGTTCCGAACTGCAGGTAGGCCACGATGGACGAAAGCACCGCCCCGACGATGGCGCCCAGGTAGGGGATCATGCTGGAGAAACCTATCAGGATGGCGATCACGGCGGCGTAGTTCAGGTCGAACAGCAGCAGCCCGCTGAAGGCGATCAGGAAGATCACGAAGGCTTCCGTCAGGATGCCGCGCAGGTAGTTGCCCAGCGAGCCGTCGATGCGCGAGGCGATATGCAGGATGATCTCGGCGTGGCGCGAGGGGAGGTGGTCCAGCATGTAGTCTATGATGCCGGAGCCGCCCACCAGCATGAAGAAGGTGATGAACGGCACGATGAAGAGCAGGGTCAGCACCGGCAGCAGCGAAAGGATGAACTGCGGCGCCAGCTCCAGCAGATGGTCCAGCTTCTGCTCCAGCCGGAGCGAGGCCATGAAGGGATAATCGCTGACCAGCTTGGTGTTCAGCTTCGTCACGAACAGCTGCATGCGCTCGGCGTAGGCCGGCCACGACTGCTGCAGCGAATCGAGCTCGAACGACAGGAAGTGGAACAGCAGGAAGACTATCAGGAACAGCAGCGCGCCGACGCTGAGGTACAGGCCGGCCACCGCGTAGGAGCGCTTTATCCCGCGCACCTCGAAGTACTTTATCATCGGGGAGAGGATGTAGGCCATGGCCGCGCTGAGGATGAAGGGGAAGATGGCCGCTTTCGCCAGCACCGCGAAATAGATCAGCGCCAGGCCGACGACGGCCGGAAGCAGGAACTGGGTGTAATTCTTTTTCGTCTGGGTCTCGGCGGGCATGCTAATCGGTGACCGGCTTCTCGATGATGGCCCTCAGGCGGGCGGAAAGGATCTTGGCCAGCTGGGCGGCTATGACCACGCCGATCGCGGGGCGCGCGAAAAGCAGCGACTCCAGCTTGATCTTGAAAAGCATGAAGACCTTGGTGTCCTCGGTGGCGGTAGCGGTGGCGGTGCGGGGCATTTCCTCCAGCAGGGCCATCTCGCCGAAGAACTCGCCGGGGTGCACGGAAGCTATCACCTCTGTCTTCTGCGTGGCGGGGTCCAGGCGGGAAAGGTCTATCTTGCCGTCGAACACGATGAAGAGCGCGCGGCCGATGTCGCCCTGCACGAAGAGGGTCTCGCCCTTCAGGTAGGTGCGCTCCTGCAGGCTTTCCAGCACGTGGATCAGCTGGCGCTTCTTGATGCCGTCGAATAGTTTTATGCCTTTGAGGAAGGTGAGCTTGGCGAGGATCTCCTCGTCGTAAAGGCGGTTCAGGAGGTTGCGGAATTTCATTTATTTCCTCGTGAAGAGGCCGTAGACGGTCTGGGCGATCTTGAACCAGCCGCTGCTGACCGCGCCGGAGACGGATTTCACCGCGCCGATAACGGGGTCGAGGGCGGTGAGTTTCGCGTCGGCGTTGAGCGCCAGGTATTCCGCGGCCTTGGCGGTATGCCGCACCTGCTGCAGCGTAAGGACGGCCTGCACCACCAGCGCCACGAAAGCCAGGGTTATGATGATAGCGCAAACAGTAAGTATTACTTCCATGATATTCCTCCCCGTGTTTTTACCAGTATATAAAATTTTGAAAAGAAGGGAAGCGCTTTCGCGGCCTCAGCCGCCGTGGGGGGAATGCGCGTCCACGAATTCGCGGTCGCCGAGCACGGCGTCGCGGTTCTTGTCGAAGGGGCGCCAGAACTTGCCCGGCACCGGTTCGGCCAGGAACGCCGAATACCGGGCGAGCGCCTCGGCCGGGTCCTCCGAAAAGGTTTTCAGTACGACGTCCTTGTCGGCCGGGCCTTCGTTCGCGCCCAGGTACTGCCCCGCGCTGGACCAGCGGTAAGCCTCGGGTTTCGCCGCCAGCCCCTCTTTCACCGGGGCCTGGTGGATGAAGCGGGCCAGCGCCGCGGAATATTTTTCGGGCTGCAGGAGCTTGTACTTGCAGTGCCCGGCGGCGTAGCCCGGCAGGGTCTTGTTCTTCCCCAGGGCGCCCATCACGGAGTGCAGGTCGGCCCCGGGCGTGACGAAATAGACGAGCGCGCGGTCGGGCAGCAGCACGTAGGCGGGCATTTTAAGCCCGAAATCTTTTTTCGCGGTCTCGAGCAGCCTGAGGTATTCGCTCATGGCTTCGTCGCTCTTCAGGACCGCGCCGCAGTCGGTAACCAGGCAGTGGGCGTTATCGAAAAACATCGTGTTCCTCCGTACTTAACTTGCAGTAATTGTACCACATGGCCGGGTTTCCCGGCGCGGAAAGCCGCGATTCAGACGGGGATAGACTTTTTTTGTATAATTTATATTGATATTAATAAAGGATTTCTAGAAATGACCACCCAGAATACCGAAAACACCGATTACTCGAAAACCGTCTTCCTGCCCAATACTTCTTTCTCCATGCGGGGCGACCTCACCAAGAAAGAGCCCGGCATCCTCGAAGCCTGGGAAAAGATGGACCTCTACGGCAGGATGCTGGAAAAGCGCCGCGGCGCCAAGCCCTACGTCCTGCACGACGGCCCGCCCTACGCCAACGGCCACATCCACATCGGCCACGCTTTCAACAAGATCCTCAAGGACATCATCGTGAAGTCCCGCTCCATGCTGGGCTTCTACTCCCCTTACGTCCCCGGCTGGGACTGCCACGGCCTCCCGATCGAGCAGGCCCTGCTTAAAGAGATGAAGATGGGCAAGCGCCACATCGAGGACATCCCCGCTTTCCGCCGCAGCGCGCGCGAATTCGCCGGCCGCTTCCTGGACCTGCAGCGCACGGAGTTCAAGCGCCTGGGCGTGCTGGGCGCCTGGGACAAGCCCTATATCACCATGACCAACGAGTACGAGGCCACGGTGATAAAGGCTTTCCGCGAGCTGCTGGAGAAAGGCCACATCCACCGCGACAAGAAGACCATCTACTGGTGCGTCTCGTGCGAAACGGCCCTCGCCGACGCCGAGGTGGAGTACAAGGACAAGACCTCCCCGTCCATCTACGTGCGCTTCCCGCTGGAGACTTTGCCCGACGGCCTGGCCGCCGTGGCGAAGAACCGCGCTTCCATCGTCATCTGGACCACCACCCCCTGGACGCTGCCCTCCAATATGGCCGCCGCCGTGGCGAAGGCCGAGGACTACCGCGTGCTGGAGACCGGCGGGCAGTACCTCATCGTCGCCGACAAGCTGGCCGACGCTTTCCTCTCCGCCACCGGCCTGGAGGCCGTGAAGGGCGACCTGATCCCCGGCGAGAAGCTGGTGGGCCTGCAGTACCACCACTGCCTGGCCCCGCACCTGCCCGAAGCCCGCCGCTTCACGCGCCCGATCATCTCCACCGATTTCGTGGACATGTCCACCGGCACCGGCATCGTGCACATCGCCCCCGGCCACGGCGAGGAAGACTTCCACGCCGGCAAGAAATGGGGCCTGGACATTTTCTGCCCCGTCAAAGAGGACGGCAAATTCAACGCCGACGCCGGCATCTTCGAAGGGATGAAGGTTTTCGAATCCAACGATAAAGTGGTGGAGACCCTCAAGGCCGACGGCCTGCTGCTGGCCATGAAGAAGATCGAGCACAGCTACCCGCACTGCTGGCGCTGCCACCAGCCCGTCATCTTCCGCGCCACCGAGCAGTGGTTCCTGACCATCGACCGCGACGGCCTGCGCGAGAAGCTGATGAAAGAAGCCGACGGCGTGAACTGGATCCCCGAAGCCAGCCACGGCCGCATGACCGGCATGCTCAAGACCCGCCCCGACTGGTGCCTGTCGCGCCAGCGCTACTGGGGCACGCCCATCCTGGCCGTCTACTGCAAAGAGTGCGGCAAGGTGCAGGAGGATTACGCCTTCCTCAAGCGGATGGAAGACCGCGTCCGCGCCGAAGGCAGCGATTTCTGGTTCTCCGAGCCCGTCGAGAAACTGATGGAAGCAGGGCAGAAATGCTCCTGCGGCGGAACCAAATTCTCCAAAGAGAAAGACATCATGGACGTCTGGCTGGACTCCGGCGTCTCCTGGTACGCCGTCCTGAAGGGCGGGATGCTGGGCGCCGGCGACTTCTTCCCGGCCGACCTTTACCTGGAAGGCTCCGACCAGCACCGCGGCTGGTTCCAGACCTCGCTCATCCCGTCGGTGGCGCTGAACGGCTTCCCGCCCTACAAAGCGGTGCTGACCCACGGCATGGTGCTGGACGAGCAGGGCCGCGCGATGCACAAATCCACCGGCAACGTCCTCGCCCCGCAGGAAGTCATCCAGAAATACGGCGCCGAGATCCTGCGCCTCTGGACCGCGCTGTGCGACTACGGCGACGATATCCGCATCTCGGAGAAGATCCTCTCCGGGACCATCGACACTTACCGCAAGATCCGCAACACGGTGCGCTACCTGCTGGGGAACCTCAGCGACTTCAACCCCGCCAAGCACCGGGTCCCCGACGACAAGCTGGTGGAGACGGACCGCTATATCCGCGCCCGTCTGGCCGTCACCGCGGCCGCGGTGCAGCAGCATTACGAGAACTACCAGTTCCGCCCGGCCATCAGGGCCGTGGCCGACTTCTGCATCCTGGACCTCTCCGCCTTCTACCTGGACTCGCTCAAGGACAGGCTCTACACCTTCAGCCCCGACTCGCCCGAGCGCCGCTCGGCGCAGACCGTGCTGCACGACATCCTCACCGCCGTGCTGAAGATGAGCGCCCCCGTGCTCTCGTTCACCGCCGAGGAAGCGTGGAAGACCGCCAAGGCCGAGATCGACCCGTCGCTGGAAGAGAGCGTCTTCCTGGCCGACTATCCCAAGCTCCCCGCCGCCTGGGCCGACCAGGCCCTGCTGGAGCGCTGGGCGAAGCTCATGGCCGTGCGCGAGACCGTCACCAAGGCCATCGAGGAAGTCCGCAAGACCGGGGCCGTAGGCTCCTCGCTCGAGGCCAGGATAATCCTGCGCACGTCCGACGCCGAAATGAAGACTTTGCTCGAATCCATCCTGCCGCTCTGGCCCCAGGTGGCCATCGTCTCCGAGGCCGCCGTCGAATTCGACGCCGCCGCCCCCGGGCTGGAAGTGAAAGTGAGCAAGGCCGAAGGCGCGAAGTGCCCGCGCTGCTGGCAGTGGCGCCGCGACATCGGCTCCAGCGCCGCCCACGCCGGGGTCTGCGGCCGCTGCGCCAAAGCCATGGAGGCCGCGCCCGGACAAAAATGAAGAAACTCGCCGTCCCTGTCGTAGTGCTGCTGGTATTCCTCCTCGACCGCGCGTCGAAGGCCTGGGTGCTGAAAGCGCTTTACATGAAGAGCGTGCAGGTGCTGCCGTTCTTCCATCTCAGCTACGCCGAGAATACGGGCGTGGCTTTCGGGATGTTCAGGGACAGCAACCTGTTCTTCATCATTTTCAGCTCGGCGCTGGTGGCCGTGCTGCTGTACGTCCGGCGGGCGATACAGGCGCACGGCGTGCTCGCCACCGCCGGGCTCGCCCTGGTGCTGGGCGGCGCGCTGGGCAACCTCTTCGACCGCATCGCCTACGGCTTCGTGGTGGATTTCCTGGACTTCTCTTTCTTTCCCGCGGTGTTCAACGCTGCGGACAGCGCCATTACCGTCGGAGCGGTGCTGATGGCGCTGGGGATGAAGGACGAGAAGAAGAAAGCGGGGACTCACCACAGAGGCGCGGAGGGGGATGAGGGGGAGAAGAAGTCGTGAATCGGGAATCAACAACTTTATGAATAAAATTATTTTCTTCACGCTGATAGCCGCCGGGCTGGCCGGGTGCAACAGGTCGCCGGAATATTATTTCACCCGGGGCAATTACCTGTTCGCCGCCGGGAAAGAGAACGAGGCCCTCGAAAGCTACAACAAGGCGCTCCTCCTTAAAAAGAATTACCCCGAGGCCCTCACTTCCCGCGGCCTGCTCTTCGAGCGGCAGGGCGACAAGCAGAAGGCCGGCCTGGATTACCGCAAGGCCATCGACCTCAATCCCTCCTACCTGCCCGCCTATAATAACCTGGGCGCGCTGCTGATGGACGGGGGGAACTACCGCGAGGCCGCCAAATTATTCACCGAAGCCCTGGCCACCAAGCAGGACTATTCCTACGCCCTGCTCAACCGCGGCCTGTCGTTCTACAAAATGGGCGACTGCGCCTCCGCCACCGAGGACCTTACCAAGGCGCTGGAGCTCAATAATAAATTCGAGATGGCCTATTACCACCGCGCCCTCTGCGAGCGCAACGCCCGCAACCTGCCCGCGGCCATGGCCGACCTCGACGCGCTGCTGGCCCTCAACCCCGCCGCCGCGCTGGCCCGCTACGAGCGCGGCAAAGCCCTGTACTACACCGCCGATTACGCCGGGGCCGTGCAGGAATTCTCAAAGGCCGTCGAGCTCAAGCCCGAAGACCCCGCCTACTCCTACTGGCTGGCCGAGGCCCTTTATAAAGCCGGCTATATGGAAGGCGCGCTCGAGGCCGCCGCCAAGGCCGCCGCGCTTAAGCCCGCTTCCTACCAGATCCGCGGCCTGATGGGCGATATTTACGCCTCCCTGAAGGACAAGGAAAAAGCCACGGCGCAGTACATGCTGGCCGCCGAGCTGTCGCCGAAGTTCGCCGCCATCTACCAGTCCAAGCTGGACGCCATGGAGCCTGCCGCCAAAAAGAAACCGGCGGCGTCCCAGCGCAAGAAACGCAAATAAAAGGAATTTCATTTAATGGCCGAAGACACCGATAATCTCTCACCGTGGCGTAAAAAATTCCTGGCCACCAGGATGACCTTCGAGAGCCTCCTCTTCGAACGGGAACTGGTGCAGCCGAAGCGGGAAAAGCTCTCCACCGGGCTGCTGGTCCTGGGCGCGATCTGGCTGTTCCACGCGCTGCTGCTGGCGCAGTGGGCCCTGCGGCGCGGCACCGTCTTCAACCTGGCCGACGCGGAAAGCTTCGGCGCGGTCCTGCGCTACGCCGCCTATCTCAAAAGCCAGGGGTTCTGGGCGCTGCTCAAGCCCGAGTTCTCCGACCTCACCCTGAACCCGCCTCTTTACAACCTCGCCTACGTGCCGGTGCTGAACTACCTCACCACCGACCTGAACCTGGCGCTTATCTTCGTCAACTCTTTTTTCCTGCTGGTGCTGGCCCTGGCGATCTTCCTGGCCGTGCGCCGCAGCCGCCCCAACCGCGCCGGCTGGCTCGGCGCCGCCATCGCGCTGGCCTTCCCTTTCGTCCTTGAGACCGCGCGCCGCCCCGACCCGGTGATCGCGCTGATAGCCATGACGGCCGCGCTTTACGCCTGCTATATCCGCTCCGACGAATTCGAGAACCCGCAGTGGACCCTGGCTTTCGCCGTCTGCCTGGGCCTGGGCTTCTTTTCGCACCGGTTCTTCTGGCTTTACGCCCTGCCGCTCGCGCCCTTCGTCGTAACCGGCTTCGCCAGCCCTTTCAGCCGCGACGAACTGTTCAAAGGTATTTTTCCCGGCTTCGTCCTGAACCTGCCCTGGTACCTGTTCACCCTGGCCGCCGTGGCCGCCGGCCTGGTTCCGCTGTGGGGGGACTACCACGGCTTCTGGCATTACTTCGGGCTGGGCGTTTCCGCCGCCGGGCTCCCGCTCTTCGTCCTCGGCCTCACCGGGCTGGCCTGGATGTATTTCTCGGTCTTCATGCCTTATGAGAAGAAGAAGGTGGTGGCGGCCTGGTGCTGGGCGCCGTACCTGCTGCTGACCTGGGTGGTGCGCGGCAGCGACCCGCAGCTGCTCTACCCGGCCCTGCTGCCTTTCGCGGTGGCCGTGCCGGTGATGACTCCCCACCAGGCCCGCAAATACCTGCTCGCTTTCGTCCTGGCCCTGGGCGCCGTGAACCAGTCCGGGCTGGTGAGCACGTTCTCCTTCGGCAAATATCCCCTGGCCGGCCTGCCGCCGCCGCCGTCCGGCGCGGATTACCACACCGCCGAACTGATAGCCCTGCTGGAGGCCAACGTCCCCGCCGCGGGCGGCCTGGCCGGCATTTACGGCGACCAAAATCTCAACGCCGGGGCGCTGCGCTTCGCCGCCTCGAAATCCGCCGCCGCGGTCAAGTTCGCCGACCAGCCGGCCTGCCCAAGCTGCGCTTTCGCCGTGATCCATAAAACCACGCGCTTCGGCGGGAAGCCCACGAAGGAAGAAAAAGCTTTCGCCGCGCTTAGAGCGGAGCCCTGGTTCGCCTCCGTCTTCAGCAAGAAGGCCGACCTGCCCCTGGCCGACACCTCCCGGGCCGAGGTGTACGTGAAGGCGCCCTCCGCCGAGAAATTCTTCAAGGAAGGGACTTACGAAGTGAAGAACGTGGCGCTGGGCCCGCTCGTCATCGAGGACGGCACGCTGAAGCTTTCAGGGTTCGACCAGGCCACAGGCGTCTACGCCAACGCCGAGCTTTTCGCGCCGGCCGCCCAGCTGCTGGGCGGGGACATCTACGGCCTCACGCTGGACATCAAAGGCCTGTCCGCCGCCGGCGCCTCGCTGAACCCCTTCGTGCCCGCCGGCGTCGCCGGCATCAAGGTCACCTCGGCCAAGATCAGCGAATACGCCCTGGAGCGCTACCTGTCCGACCGCTATCCTTTCCTTACCGACGTGAAAGTCAGCCTGGACGACGGCCTGGACGTCTCCGCCCTGGCCCGCGGCCGCAGCGTGCGCGCCGTTTTCGACCTCTCCATCAAGGACGGCGGCGTGCTGGAAGCCAAGCCGCAGTATTTCACTTTCGGGCGGGTCACGCTCACGCCCCTGCTGCTGAAGCTGGTCACTTTCAGGGTGGATTTTTCGGACAACCCCTACGGCGTCAGGATCGACGGCCTGCGCATAGACAAAAACATGCTCGAGCTTTATTAGGCCGCCGCATAACATATGAAAACACTTCTCGCTCTGCTCCTGCTGTGCTGCTGCGGCTGCGTCGACGTGCCGGTGGAAGGCTCCGTGGCCGGCTCCGCGGCGAAGGCCCTGACCCAGCCCGTCGAATCCCCGTACCAGGGCCTGGACCCCGGCTACAAGACCGAAGAGACCGCCCACTTCTCCCTGAAGGCCTATTCTACCTCCCTGGCCGTGCAGTATTCCTCGCTCTGCGAGCAGAACTACACCCGCATCATGCAGGACCTGGGGCTTTATTCCTTCGTGCCGGCGCGCCCCTATAACGTGGTGGTTTACCGCGACGCCGCCGAGTACCATACCAAGACCGGCCAGCCGGACTGGTCCGGCGGCGCGGCCTACGGCAACGCCCTGCTCCTGTACGAGGGCGAAGGCCTGAAGGCCACCATCGGCCACGAGATGACCCACCTGGTCTTCAACGAATACATGGGGCTCTCCCAGGCCGCCGGCCTGCGCTGGATCAACGAGGGCGCCGCGGTCTACGAGGAAAGCCGCTCGAACCAGGCCTCCGCCGCTTTTTACGCCGAGAAAGTGATAACCGCCGTAGCGCCGAACCCCATACCTTTTTCGCAGATGGTCAACCTGGTGCCGCAGAACGAAAGCGAGCGCAACGTCGACCGCTGGTACGCCCAGGTCGGCTCGGTGGTCGGCTTCATGATCCGGCAGGGCGGCTCCTTCAGCTTCTCCATCTTCCTCTCGAAGCTGCGCGACGGCGTCCCCGTGGACAAGGCGCTGGAAGACACCTACTCCGGCCTGTGGAAGAACCTGGACGACCTCGAAAGATCCTGGAAGCTGGAAGTGCAGCGGTAACCCCGCCCTATGGAACAAACCGCGCCGGTTAAAAAATTCAAAAGGGCCGTGGTCCCCATGGAAGGCGTGCATTGCGCCTCCTGCGTGGCCAGGATAGAGAACGGCCTGAACTCCATGCCCGGCGTCGCCGGCGTGTCGGTGAACCTGCCTTCCCGGACGGCCTTCCTTTCCTACGACCCGGCCGTCACCGACGGCAAAGCCATCTCCGCCAGGATAGAGGAGCTGGGCTACAAGGCCCTGGCTTTCTCGGAGTCCGCGGGCGCGGCCGAGAACACCGCCCTTAAAGAGCTGGAGCGCGAGAAGAACATGTTCTTCCGGCGCTTCCTGCTGGGCCTCGCCCTTACCAGCTTCCTGCTGCTGGACTTCATCTTCGGCTTTTCGCAGTACACCATGCTGGTCGTCGCCGGGCTGGCCTGGGGCCTGGCGGGCTGGCATTTCCACGTCGGGTTCCTCCGCGCCCTCAAGGCCCATACCTCCGACATGAATTCGCTGGTCTCGCTCAGCACCAGCGTCACCTACTTCTACGGCGTCTTCGTCACCATCTTCCCCGGCACCGGCGTCCATTACCACGCCCAGTGGCACGAAGTGGGCATGCTGGTCACCTTCATCAACCTGGGCCGCTGGCTGGAGGCCCGCTCCAAGAACAAGGCCGGCGAGGCCGTGGCCAAGCTTTTCACCCTGGCCCCCAAGTTCGCCCGGCGGCTGGCGGACGGCAAAGAGCAGACCGTCCCCGTGGCCGAGATCGTGCCCGGCGACCTTGTGCTGCTGCGCCCCGGCGAGGCCGTGCCCGTGGACGGCCGCGTCACCGGCGGCGCCTCGGCCCTGGACGAGAGCCTGCTTACCGGCGAGGCCGTGCCGGTGGAAAAAGAAGCCGGCGCGCGCGTTTACGCCGGCACCATAAACAAGACCGGCGCGCTCGAATTCACCGCCGAGGGCGTGGGCGAAGACACCGTGCTGATGAAGATCGTGAAAGCGGTGGAGGAGTCCCAGGCCGAAAAGAGCGCCGTGCAGCACATGGTGGACAAGATCTCCGCCTGGTTCGTCCCCGCGGTCTTCCTGACGGCGGCGGTGGCCGCCGGCTTCTGGTTCTATTACGCGGGTCCCAACAGGGCCGCCGGCATCTTCGCCGCCGTGCTGGCCGTGGCCTGCCCCTGCGCGATGGGGCTGGCGGTGCCCATGGCCGTGGCCGTCGGCTTCGGCCGCGCCGCCGCCGCCGGCATCCTCATCCGCAACGCCGACGTGCTGGAGAGCGCCTCCGGCGTGGACGTGGTCATCTTCGACAAGACCGGGACCATCACCGAGGGCCGCCTGCACCTGGACGGCCTCCACCCCGAAAAAGGGGAGAAAGATTTTTTGCAGCTGCTGGTTTCCTCCGAGGAAAAATCCGAGCATCCTTTCGCCGAGGCCGTGCGCAGCCAGGCTAAAAAAGAGAAAGTAAAGCCGCTGCCGCTCACTTCCTTCGAGGCCGTGCCGGGCAAGGGCGTGCGCGCCCGCGCCGCCAAAGGCGAGATCCTGACCGGCAGCCTTAAGTGGTTCGACGAGCTGGGCCTGGCCGTGCCCGCCGCGGCCCGCGAAGAGATCAAAGCCTCGCCCAACTCCATGCTCCTGGTCGCCCTCGACGGTAAATTCAAAGGCTACGCCCGCCTGGCCGACGCGCTGCGGCCCGAAGCCGCCGGCATAATCAGGGAACTCGAGGCCATGGGCATCGAGCCCGTGATGGCCTCGGGCGACAGGCAGGCCGTGGTCGCCGCCGCCGCCGCCGCCATAGGCATCAAGACTTTCCACGCCGAGGTTTTCCCCGAGGAGAAGCGCCAGCTGGTGATGCGCTATAAAGCCCTGGGCAAGCGCACCGCCATGGTGGGGGACGGCTTCAACGACGCGCCCGCCCTTTCCGAGGCGGACCTGGGCATGGCCATGCGCTCCGGCACCGACGTGGCCGTGCACGCCAGCGACATCACGCTCATGAACAGCGACCTGCGCTCCGTGATCACCGCCGTGAAGATCTCGAAAGCGATCAAGAGGACCATAAACCAGAACCTGGCCTGGGCCTTCGCCTACAATATCATCCTTATCCCGATGGCAGCGGGGGCTTTCTACCCGAAGTGGGGCGTGGTCATCCCGGCCTCGGCGGCCGGCGCCGCGATGGCTTTGAGTTCCGTTTCCGTGGTGATGAATTCCCTGCGCCTCAAACGCGCCAAGATCTAAAGGAGCTGCTATGAAAAATACTTCGACAAAATTCGGTTATACTTCCAACCAGGCGCAGAGCGTAAAGCACATCGCCCTGCCCGAGATCGAGTCCTGGGAGAACCAGTACCGCCGGGACTACACCATAAAGATCGTGCACCCGGAGTTCACCTCCGTCTGCCCCAAGACCGGCCTGCCCGACTTCGGGACCATCACCATAGAATACATCCCCGGCAAGCTCTGCCTGGAGCTGAAATCCCTGAAATATTATTTCCTCCAATACCGCAACTGCGGCATCTTCATGGAGAACATCGCCAACCGCGTGCTGGACGACGTGATAAAAGCGATAAAGCCGAAGTCCTGCACCGTCACCGGCGACTTCACCCCCCGCGGAGGCCTCCGCTCCGTAATCGAGGCCAAATACCCGTATTGAAGAAAGGGGGACAGGCTACTTTATTTTTCAAATAAAGTAGCCTGTCCCCCTTTTTGATATAATATTCTGAGTAGCAAAGGCCCAGTTGGCGCAGCGGTAGCGCGTTCCCTTGACATGGGAAAGGTCACAGGTTCGATCCCTGTACTGGGCACCAGATTTACAGACAGCCAAGTCAGAGCCCGTCAGGACCCGCTCGGGAACTGGCGGGCTTTAACATTAAGGAACCTTATGTCCGACGAAAATAAAGAAGAATCATTAGTCCACAAGATGCGCCACTCCCTGGCCCACGTAATGGCCCAGGCCGTGGCCGAGCTGTTCCCCGGCGTGAAATTCGGCATCGGCCCCGCCATCGACAACGGCTTCTACTACGACTTCGACCTCGAACACCACTTCACCCCCGAGGACCTCCCGCTCATCGAGAAGAAGATGAAGCACATCCTGGGCCAGGCCCAGAAATTCGAGCGCATCGAACTGCCCCGCGCCGAAGCCCTCAAGCATTTCGCCGAGAAGGGGGAGAAATACAAGGTGGAGCTCATCAACGACCTGCCCGAAGGCTCCGTCATCTCCATCTACAAGAACGGCCCCTTCGAGGACCTCTGCAAAGGCCCCCACGTCGAGCACACCGGCAAGCTCAAGGCCTACAAGCTCACCCACGTGGCCGGCGCCTACTGGCGCGGCAGCGAGAAGAACCCCATGCTGCAGCGCATCTACGCCGTGGCCTTCGAAACTCAGGACGAGCTCAACGCCTATCTCAAACAGCAGGAAGAAGCCGCCAAGCGCGACCACCGCAAACTGGGCAAACAGCTGGACCTCTACAGCATCAACGAGACGGTCGGCCCCGGCCTGGTGCTCTGGCACCCCAACGGCGCCCGCATCCGCCACGAGATAGAGACCTACTGGAAGGACGAACATTTCAAGGGCGGCTACGACCTGGTCAACACGCCGCATATCGGCCGCGCGCAGTTGTGGGAGACCTCCGGCCACCTGGGCTTCTACCGTGAGTCCATGTACGCGCCCATGAAGATCGACGAGATAGAATATTTCGCCAAGCCGATGAACTGCCCGTTCCACATCGAGATCTACAAAGCCAACTCGCACAGCTACCGCGACCTGCCGCTGCGCTGGGCGGAGCTCGGCACGGTGTACCGCTTCGAGAAAGCCGGCGTGCTGCACGGCCTGATGCGCGTGCGCGGCTTTACCCAGGACGACGCCCACATCATCTGCACGCCCGAACAGATGGAAGCCGAGACCATCGAGGTTCTGCGCTTCAGCATGAACATCCTGAAGACCTTCGGCCTTAAGGATATAAAAGCTTATCTCGCCACCCGCCCCGAGGGCGCCGTGGGCGAGCCCGCCCGCTGGGAAGAGGCGCAGAAGAGCCTGCGCGCGGCCGCGGAAAAAGAAGGCGTCCCCGTAACCCTGGACGAAGGCGGCGGCGCTTTCTACGGCCCCAAGATCGACCTCAAGGTGAAGGACTCTATCGGCCGCGAGTGGCAGATGTCCACCATCCAGTTCGACTTCAATGAGCCCGAGCGCTTCGGCATAGAGTACACCGGCGCCGACGGGGCCAAGCACCGCCCGTACATGATCCACCGCGCGCTGATGGGCTCGCTCGAGCGCTTCTTCGGCGTGCTCATCGAGCATTACGCCGGCAACTTCCCGCTGTGGCTGGCCCCGGTCCAGGTGAAAGTTCTCAATATCACCGAGGAAGCCGAGGGCTACGCTAAAGAGGTGGTGGCCAAGCTGAAGGCCGCGGGCCTCCGCGTCACCAGCGACCTGCGCAACGACACCATCAACGCCAAGGTGCGCGATGCCGCCATGCACAAGCTCCCTTACCTCGTGGTCGTAGGCATGAAGGAAAAGGAAGCCGGCAACATCACCCTGCGCCTGCGCGGCAACAAGAGCGTCTTCGGCGTCAGCCTGGACGAGTTCATCGCCAAGGCCAAAGCTGAAGCCGCGGAAAAAGCGCTGGTCTCGGCCTATCAGGGCTAGAACAGCCAACGGCAAAAAGAAGGGCCCGGCAAAGTTTGCCGGGCCCTTCCTTATATATAAGCGTTCTCGGACACTATTTCTCCAATATGAGGACTTTCTGCGATCCCATGGCGAGGGAGGCGAGGCCTCGATAGGAGGCTTAGCCTCAATAAAAGGAACCCGACAAGCCCTTGTCGGGTTCTTCTGCTATGTTATATTTAACGAGGCGAGGCCTCGATAGGGAGGGGATATGAGAAAAGTTGTATTTGCCGAGGGGCAGGTTTATCACATCTATAACAGGGGGGTGGATAAGCGGGAGATATTCCTCAATGATTTTGACAGGTACCGATTTATCCAGGATCTCCAGTATATGAATAGCGCAGAACCTGTACTTAACTCCGGTTATTCGTTTGTCAGAAATCTTCCCGTATATATTGATTCAGGCCTTGGTGCTGCGACGCATCAGAATAAACCTGAAAATAGAAAACTGGTAGATATTCTTGCTTTCGCGTTTATGCCAAACCACTACCACATGCTGGTTATGCAGCGCGTAAGGGAAGGGATAGTGTCCTTTATGCAGAAGTTAGGGACAGCATACACAATGTATTTCAACAGTAGATACAAGCGAACGGGGGTTTTATTTCAAGGCCCTTTCAAGGCTGTCCTAATCAAAAAGGAAAATCATTTTGAAGGAATTCCATTCTATATCCACGCCAATCCCCTTAAGCTTGCGGCGCCTTTACACTCGGCTGAGATGAAATTGGCCTTTCTCAGAAATTATAAGTGGAGCAGTTTTCGGGATTATGACGGCATTCCTAACTTTGGATCGATAATCAGTACGGAGTTCCTTGAGGAATTATTCGTCAGAGACGGGGGGTTTCGCTTGTGCATGGCCAAGTATCTGGAAAACCGGCGAAAACCTATTGGGGAGTCTTAGCGGGCATGTTTACGTCTTGTGCAGGGGGAAAGGGTGAACTTGAACCCGATAGCATCTGCGATCAGGCGCAGGTTGTGAAGTTGCGGGTTTCCTTTTTTGGAAAGCATACGGAACAGGTGTTCACGGTTCAGCTTGGTCTTCCTGGCCAATTGTGACAGTCCGCCATGTACCTGCGCCACGTCATGCAGGGCTAGCAGGAATACACCCTCGTTCTCATCTTCCAGACAGGCGTTGAGGTACATTACCGCATATTTGGGGTCGGCAAGACGCTTCAGTAAATTTTCATGATAGCTTTCTGTGAGTTTCATTTTTTTGCCTCCTTAGAAAATCCCTCCAAAAAAACCTTGCGACTTCAATGTCTTTTGCCTGACTTTTCTTATCGCCCGCCTCTAGCAGCAGCACTACGGTTCTTTCATGTATGCCGTAATAGACCCTGTAGCCTGGGCCAAGGTGAAAACGCAATTCGTAAATTCCCTCTCCAAGATACTTTGCATCTCCAAAGAGTCCAAGGCGCAGCCGCGCAAGCCGCCGGTCTGCCGCTGCCTGTACGTGGCCAGTAAGCGATTCTAACCACTCTCTGAAAGGGCATCTGCCGGACTCTGTCTTATATAACTGAACACTTACGGGGGAAATATCCATATCCCCTCCTATAGTGTAGCTTACAAGCTACTATATGTCAAGGCGCGGCAGGATGTAGAGTCCCGCTATGAAAATACTATAGCAGACGACCCCGACAAGGGCATGTCGTTATGTATATTAGACGCACAAATAAAGAACCCGGCGCCAGCCGGGTTCTTTATATCGAGGCTAAGCCTCGATAGGAGGCTTAGCCTCACTTCTCCAATATAAGGACCTTCCTCGGGGCTAGGGTCGGGGGGAGGGTGCGCTGCTCTTCGAAGAGGGGGCGGAAGCCGGAGAGGGCTTCGGGGTTGAGGGGGAGCGGGCCTTCCGTGGGGTTCAGGAGGATAAGGTAGGTCTTGCCGCCCTGCTTCAGGGCGCGGGTGGCGAGCTGCGGGTCCAGGCCGGGGGGGAGAACCCCGGGCTTGCCTTTCTTCAGCACCGGCATAAGCGCGTTGAGCTCGGCCGCTATCCGCTGGTAAATCCCCCAGCGCTCGGGCCGGGAAGGCAGCGGAATGCCGTCTGAACCGGCATACTGGAAGTAAAAGATCCCTTCGGCGCCGCGCGCTATGGCCAGGTAGGTCATGTAGCGGACCTGCTCGAAAGTGGGGAAGCCGCCGACCGAGGGCTTCCTGCGCTGCGGGTAGTTGATCCAGTCGAAAGCCTGCAGCACCGCCCACACCGGCTTATTCTGCCGCTTCGGGTCCGTAATGGCCGCGCCCGCCTTCGCCATGGCCACCTGCTCGCCCACCGATTCGAGCCGCAGATGCGGCACCGGGTACCAGTCCACCATAAGCGCGTCGGCCACGCCGCCGTAGACGAAGGCCGCAACGCCCTCGCCCATCACGAAAACGGTCTTCTGTCCGCCGGACCAGTTCTTCAGCCGCTTATCCATCTTCTCAAGCTCCGCCACCGGCAAATGCTTAACCTCCGGCTCATCGTACAGGTACCAGGCCAGCATCGGCCAGCGTTTCGCCTCTTTGGCGTAAGGGGAATCTATGACCTTGTCCGGGTAGGCCAGCATCTTGAGGTCCAGCTTCTTCGCCTCGGCCGCCAGAGCGGCCAGGCGCGCCGGGTCCTGCACATAGGTCTGGAAGCAATCGAACCCGCCCTGCTTCAGCACGGCCAGTTCCTGCGGGCCGTTTATGCCGTAGAAGCAAAGGGGGAAATCCCCTGCCGCCGAGAACGCGGCGAGCGCGGTGAAGAGACTGAAAAAGAGTGTTAAGGTTTTCATATATCGTAATTCTACCAAATACCCTAAATATGTAAACTCCCCTTTTTATCCGAAAAATTCTTGACAGCTAAAAAGGAACTTGTGTAATATAGTAATACGTTAAATTAGTTTAGGGAGGCAGAATGAAATTGTTCCATCTGTTAGCTTTAGTCGCAGTAACCGCGTTCAGCGTCAATGTATTCGCCCAGCCGGCCACCCCCGGCCAGGCCGCCAATGCCATAAAGATCACCAAGATAACCGGAACCGTCAACATATTGAAGGACGGAGTTGTCGTGATGACCCTTATGCCCGGAGACGCCATTCCCGAGCTTACCGACAACAAGGTGACCTTCGCCATAATCGACGGTACCGTGGAAGTGGAAGCCGGCGGCAAAAAGATCTCAGGCGCTACCGGTTCCAACTTCACCGTAACCTCCAACCCCGGCCAGGTCAACGTCGCCCTCGGCGCCGGAACCCCGGTCGCCGTTAAGACCGAAACCGGCAATAACCTCATCATGACCGCCAACAGCGAAGTCAAGATGGTCAACACCGACGGAACCGTCAATGTCTCCATGGAAAAAGGCACCGCGGTAATGACCAACGCCTCAGGCGGCGAGACCCGCACCTTGCAGGTCGGCCAGGAAATCTCCCTGTCCTCCACCCCCACGGTGAATCCCGTTGTCGCCGCGCCGATCACCCCCGTGACCGAAGAAGCCGCGCCCACCGGTGAAGCGTTCACCGTGCCCGTCATCACCGAGCCCCCGCCCTCTTCCGTGATCCCCACCCAGGAAGTCCTGGAGGCTACCGAAGTCAGCGCGTCGAACCCCTAACCGGGCAGCTACGCTTTACATAATATAGGAGACAACTTAATAATGAAAAACCTTATAATCGCAGCCGTGCTCCTGATGCCTGCCGCGGCCAGCGCGCAGCAGAACATCAAGTTCGGCAACCTTGAAGTGAACCCCTTCGTGAGCACCCAGGAAAGCTACGACAGCAACATCTACCTCACCAAGACCCAGCGCAAGTCGGCCGAGATCAACCGCTCCGCCGTCGGCGTGAACCTTGTCGAGAAACTCGGCTCCCGCGTAGACCTCATGGGCGGCTACAACATGGAACTGCTGAGCTATTCCCGCGCTACTTCCATCAACAACGCCGTGCACCACAACGCGAACATCGCCGCCGTCGGCCGCATGCCGAAGGATATCACCGCGACCCTGACCGACAACTACAAGCAGACCACCGACCAGGCCACCAGCGAACTGACTCAGCGCGCCAAGCGCATCGAGAACACCGCCGGCCTTGTGGTGGAAGCCCCGCTCCGCGGCCAGTTCGGCTTCGCCGTGGCCGTGCAGGACACCTACAATAACTACCTGTCCCACACCTTCGCCGCCCTCGACCGCGAAGAGAGCCAGGTCGGCTTCGACGTGACCTACAAACTGCAGCCCAAGACCCGCGCGATGTTCTCCTACCGCTACGGCAACCTGATCTACCAGAACAGCGATTTCGGCAATGCCACCACCAATAACATGGACGTGGGCATAGTCGGCGATATCGCCCCCAAAGTGGTCGGAACCGTGAAGGCCGGCGTGCAGATGCGCCACTACACCCGCCAGCTCGCCGGCGCCGATGACGACATCACCACCGGCGGCTACAGCGTCCAGGCCCTCTGGAAGCCCATGGAGAAGACCGAAGTCATCCTCTTCGCCAAGCGCGCCAACGTGGAGTCCACCTACGCCACCAGCCGCTTCTACACCAGCACCCTTACCGACCTCTCCATGAGCCGCGAAGTGAGGAAAGTGAAAGTCGGTCTCGGCCTCAGCTACGAAGCTGTGCAGTACCCCGAGAAGACCAATGCCTTCATGCCCAAGCGCCTCGACGAGAACGCCAGCGTGCGCGTTACCGCCGACTACAACATACAGAAATGGCTTACCGCCAGCTGCGGCTACACGTACAAAGACCGCACCTCTAACGAGGATGCCTTCGAGTACAAAGACAACGTAGTCTCCGTCGGCCTCAAGGCGTCGTTCTAACCTTAGCCAACAAAGAAAAGGCCGCTGAGAAATCAGCGGCCTTTTTCTTTGTCTCTAAATTTAACTCTCTATCTCATCTTCTCTCCGCGCTCTCCGCGATGAACTCTTTCTTTCCCAAATCTTCTCTTACCTCATCCCTCTCTGTGTCCTGTTAGATACAGTTGAATTGTGTCGCTTCGCTCCACCCTGTGGTGAATTCCCCTATTTCTTCTCAACCATCTTCTTGATCGCTTCTTCTATCTGCTTTAAAACTTCCTCAAAAACCTCATCGCCCTTCCCCATCGGGTCCCTCAGGTCCCCTTCTCCTCCGCAGTACTCCAAAAATAATTTGCTCTTCCTCATGCTCTGGGGGAACTTTTCCGCCAGTGTATCCCGGTGCATTTCTTCCATCACCAGTATCACGTCCGCCCAGTTAATATCTGTCTCGGTAGCCAGCGCCGGCTTGTGCGCAAGGTGAGCTACGCCCCGCGCCTCTAAAAAAGCCGTTACCTGCCGGGGCATCTTGCAGTAAGGCTGCGCCGCCGTGCCGCGCGACCTGGCCTGGAACCCTTTAGCCGCGCCGTAATGCGCCAGCAGTTTCTCCGCCGCCGGGCTCCTGCACATATTTCCAGTACAAATAAAAAGTATTCTCATATCCTTTAATTCTACCATTCTATCGAGGCTTAGCCTCAATAGGAGGCGAGGCCTCGCTAAGGGAAATAAGGTAAAATTGATTTGTTGATGGAGACTTTATTGTTAATTTCTTTAGTTTTCGCCCCGCTGGCCTTCGCCGCCGTGGAGCCCTGGGCCTTTGTCCCGTTATTTGGAGTATTCTTTCTCGGCGCCGCCGCCCTTTATTCGAAGGGGGGAGACGCTCACGAGAACCCGCTTTATAAAAACCTTATCCCCGCAGTGCTGGCTGTGGCGCTTATAGGCCTTATCCAGGCGCTAAGGCAGGCCCCGGTGAACGGGCCCACCCCGCTGGTCTTCACCGCCTGGCGCCTTTCCACGCTCAACGCCGTGCTGCTCTGGCTGTTTTACGGAGCGGTCATGTATTGCGCGGCCAAGATCATAAAAACCCCAAAACAACTGAGCCGCCTCCTGTGGGTTATCTTCGGCATGGGCGTGTTCGTGGCCCTTATGGGCATGCTGCAGAAGACCGGCGACAATACCATCGTCTACGGCCTGCGCTCCGTGCGCGGCCAGGCCTTCGGCCCTTTCGTCAACCGGGACCATGGCGCTTACTTCTTGACGATGGCCGCAATGTGCGGGCTGGGCCTGTTCTTCGGCGGGTTCAGGGGTATGTTCTCCCAGCAAAGCCAGACCAAACTTTTCGACCTGCTTGCGGTGCAGTTCCTCAAGCTCGTAATGATAGTCGCCGTCGTCGCCGGCCTGGTGAAGACCGGGTCGCGGGGGGGGCTGCATTCTTTTGTCTGCGCCACCGCTCTAATGGGCTTTATCTCGGCCGGTTTCTTGAAGAGCAAGCCCAAAAAGCTCGCCGCCTGGGCCGCGCTTACGCTGTCGCTGGCCGGCTATGTGCTGCTCCTGACGAAATATAAGTACCTGCTAGGTCTCGTCGGCGGTCAGTTCGATTCTTCCGTCGCGGCGCGCTTCTCTATGTACAAGAGCGGCTGGGCGCTGTTCAAAGACTTCCCGTTCTTCGGCACCGGCCTGGGCGCGGTGGAGCACGCTTTCCCATTTTATAAACGCCCGGATTTTGTAACCGCCGATCTCGTGCGCCACGTCCACAGCGACTGGCTTGAACTTTTTCTCCAGGTGGGCCTCATTGGCGGGCTGATCTACCTCGCGGGAATCGCGGCCGCGTTTTACGGCTTTTACCGGGCCTGGCTGCGCTGCCGGTCTTTCGGCATGAAGGCCGTTTACGGAGGGGCGCTTGGGGCTGTTCTGGCCGCGATGTCGCACAGCTCCGTGGATTTCGCCTCGCAGATGCCGGCTAACGCCCTGGCTTTTTACGCGCTCCTGGGCGCCCTGGCCTCGAAGCCCGCTGTGGAGGGCCGCGGCCTTCTACCTCACGAGGAGGAAGACGCTATCGAACTGCCTCCTCCGCCTAAAAAATACATTTACGCCGCTTTCGCCCTCGCCGCCCTGCTCACCGCCGCCGCCGTGCCGCAATACCTCGCCTGGCAATACGACCAGAACGCCAAAACCGCCGGTCCCGGCGACAGAATAAAACTGCGCGCCGAAAGCCTGAAATGGCAGCCCAACCCCCAAGCCGCCTTCCGCCTCGGCGCCGAATACTACAACCAGGGGCTTAAAGACAAGGCCGCTCCCTGCCAACTCTTCACCGCCTCAAACAATATCACCTGGCCCTACCTCCGCCAAGCCCCGCTCAACGCCAACCTCGGCCTCTTATCCCGCAACCTCCGCCTCCAACTAGCCAACTGCTACAACCGCCCCCTAACCCTAAAAACTTCCCGTAAATCCCTGCCTCTCCCCGTCTCCCCAACCAACAACTCTTCTCGTCCCTAAGTAAAAAAGAATAGAAGGCATTGAAGTCGAAATTTACGACTTCATTCCTTCCCCGACACCCCCTTGTCGGGTTCCTCTGCTATCCTATTAATGCGAAGGGGGGGAATATGGATATCAAAGACCTAAAGAAACTAATAGCCATTGGGGAATCCGCCCATGTGGAGTTCAAAGAATCATTCGGAGATGCAGTAATAGAGGCTTTGGTAGCAATGGCCAATGCCGGCGGCGGGAAAATCCTTGTCGGGGTCAGGGATAACGGCACGATTTGCGGCATAGGCCCCAACAAGCCAAATGTCGCTTCCTGGATAAACGACATCAAAATGAAAACAGCCCCCTCACTATTCCCGGAGCTAGGTGTAATCGATATAGATAATGGGAGTGTCGTTGTTCTTTCGACCAAAGACGTTCCCGTAAAACCGGTTTCCACCAAGGGTAAGTGTTATATACGGCGGGGCAGCAGCAATCACCTGATGAGCATTTCAGAAATTGCCGATATGTATCTCAAAACCTATAACCTCTCATGGGATAGCCTTATCGACTCCGATAAAACCCTGGCGGAACTTAGTTCTAAAAAAGTGGAGCGGTTCAGGCAGCTTCTAGAGAAGCAGGCGGCGGTTTCCGTGCCTGAGGACTCTATTACTCTTCTGAAAAAATTCTCTTTAATGAAAAACGAGCGGAAACTGACTTTTGCAGCCTCCCTGCTCTTTTGCTTAAAACCGCCACCCAACACAGCAATTCACGCTGTGCGGTTTAAAGGCGTCGGCAAGGATGAATCTATAGAGGATTTTTATATTCAAGACGACTTGGTGAGTGAAACGGATCTGCTCATGGCATTTATCCTAAGGAGCATTAAGAAGGGAGTTAGAAAGGTTTCCGCTCTGAAACAATTGACCCATGAGCCAGTCTGGGAATACCCGCCGGACGCTTTGCGCGAACTAGTGGTAAATCTTGTTATTCACCGTGACTACCGTGGGGCGGCACCGGCGTGCGTATTTATTTTTGACGACCGTATCGAGATGTGGAACGCCGGCGAGATGCCCAGAGGACTGTCTCTGGACAAGCTTCAGTCAGGTGATTATGAACCAAGCGCAAGAAATCCGCTGCTTACGCGCGTCTTTAAGGAGATAGGCCTGATAGAAAACCTCGGCAGCGGCCTGCAAAAAGTCTGCCGGCTTCTGGCGGGCGCAGACCTGCCTCCGCTTTTAATTGAGGCACTGGCCTCCGGTACAAGAATAGTTATTCATTCCCAAAACCCCGTAAAGTATCCTGTAAAGTATCCTGTAAAGTATCCTGTAAAGTATCCTGAAAATATTTCGAGATCTGAAGTCGCTGTTTTGGCATTGGCCGGCAGGCAGCCTCGTATTACACGGGGGGAACTAGCGCAGAAGACAGGGCTTTCCCTGCCGGCTATAAAAAAGATCATTATCAAACTTAAAGCCAAACAACTCCTCCGCAGGGCTGGTTCAGACAAAAACGGCCGCTGGGAGGTCATAGAACAATGAACGACCTCACAGAAAAAATAATAGGCGCCGCCATAGAAGTGCACCGCTCCATAGGCCCGGGCCTCCTGGAATCCGCCTACGAAGAATGCCTGGCCCACGAAATGCGCCTCCAAGGTTTACACTTCGAGCGCCAGACTCCTCTACCCGTGTTATACAAAGGCGTAGCTCTGGACTGTGCCTACCGCCTGGACTTCCTGGTAGAGAAAACCGTAGTAGTCGAACTAAAATCCGTCGACTCCCTTCACCCAATACATGAAGCCCAGCTCTTAACCTATTTAAAGCTCGGCGCTTGGCCCATAGGCCTATTGATTAACTTCAATGTTCCATGCCTGAAAGACGGTCTGAAGCGCATAGTCTCCTCCAAATACATCCAATAACCTCTCTGTTCTATTCTTCTCTGTGCTCTCTGTGTCTCTGTGGTGAATTCTTCTCTTCTTTCCCAGTCTTCTCTCCTCACCTGTTTTTGCTATAATATCGATATGAAATCAGGGGTATTCTGGGTCCTTTCCTCCATCATTTTCCTCTCCGCCTGCGCCCCTCAGCGCCCCGCCGCTCGTTTCAACCCCGGGGTAAACTCCGCCTCTTCCGACCCCGCCGCCCTGGCCGCCATAAAACCAGAAACCCCTCAGCAGCAAACCATTTTAGAACAGCGCCTTATAGAAAGCGCCCTGGACCTCAAAAACAAAAGCCAGCTCAACTACAAGATCCAGCCCGGCGACCTCATCGAAATAACCGTTTTCAAAGAAACCGACATGTCCCGCACCGCCCGCGTAAGCGGCAACGGGACCATCACCTTCCCCTTAGCCGGCAATATAAAACTTTCAGACCTCACAGTCCCTGAAGCCGAGGCCCTCCTTGCCGATAAACTCTCCGAGTTCCTCGTAAAACCCCAGGTAACCGCCTTCATCAAAGAATACAGCAACAAGATGATCTACGTGCTGGGCGAAGTCAAAAAGCCCGGCTCGATAGAGATCCCGGCGGAGCGCCGCCTTACCGTTCTCGAGGCCATAACCCTTGCCGGCGGCTTTACCGACCTGGCCGCCCAGGACCGCACCAAAGTTCTGCGCGGCTCCGGCAGCACCAGCCAGAGTATCCAGGTGGAGATCAGCCGCATCACCAAACAGGGCGACAAGAACGCAGACATCTACCTGGAACCCAACGACACCGTCTACGTCCCCCAAAGCTTCTTTTAAAAATCCTATCGCCTGCAAGGACTTCGTTTTATGAACGACAATAATTCTGACAACGAATTGGAATTCGATTTAAGTTACTACGTAGAACTTGTCCTCAGGCGCCGCTGGATAGTGCTCTCCGTTTTCGCCTCAGTCGTAATAGCTACCGCCCTGATCACCTTCAACACCCGCCCCGTCTTCCAGGCGCAGTCCCTGCTGGTAATAGAAAAAGAGCGCGGCAATAATACCATCTACCAGGGCGGCCCCACCGTCGAGCGCGGCAACGACGACTACTACCAGACCCAGTACAAACTTCTCAAAAGCGAAGCCCTGCTTAAAACAGTTTACAAACGCCTCAACCTTGAAAGCATCCCTGAATTTGCCGGTGTGTATGGCTACTTAAAACTTAATAAGCCTGTAGCTATAGCCCCGGTGCCTCGCAGCCGCCTGGTGTATATAAAAGTGGACGCTTACGACCCTATGCTGGCCGCTAATATCGCCAATATGGTCGCCAACGTGTTCATCGAGCAGAACTTGAGCAACCAGCTTTTCATCTCGAAGGACGTCCTCAACGCCCTGCAGGCCGAACGGTCAGGAAACCAAAGCCGTGCCATTTATGAAAGCCTCCCGGCGGTGGTGAACAACACTCTTATCATGGACCTCAAGCGCGAGTCCGCCAAACTGCAGTCTCAGGTGGCCGAGGCCTCAGGCCGCTATACCCCTAAGCATCCCCAGGTTCTGGCTTTAACAGCCAATCTCCAGGCCGTACAGAACCAGATCAAAATTGAAACCGATAAGGTCATCCAGAGCTTGAAAATAGATCTATCCGGCCAGCTGATGGGCAATAATATCCGCCTTATCGATGCCGCCATGCCGCCGTTAAAGCCCATAAAACCGCGCAAACTTTTTAATATGCTGTTGTCTGTAATAGGTGGCTTGGTTTTAGGCCTTTTTGCCGCTGTTCTAGTTGAATTCATCGACCAGACCGTGCGCACCCAGGAAGACGTCGAAAACAAACTGGGCCTGCCCTTCCTGGGTATTGTGCCGATGACACGCCAAAGCAAGGAGCAGACCTCCTATAACCATCTTCTGTTGCAGGAGCATTCGCTTATAAGCGAATCTATCCGTAATTTGCGAACCATGGTGGACTTCGCCGAGGTGGGCAGCAAGAATAAATCAATTATCGTCAGCAGCACCGTGCAGGGCGAAGGCAAAAGCTATGTAGCGGCCAATCTGGCCGCCGCCATCGCCCAGGCGGGGGAGAAAGTTCTTATCGTTGACGGCGACCTGCGCCGCTCCAATATGCACAAGGTCTTCCGCATTTCGAACGCAAAAGGCCTAAGCGACTTCCTGGCCGGCGGCCGCAATACGGACGACCTGGCCCCGCTGATACAGGCCACCGACGTGCCCAACCTTTCTATCCTTACCTGCGGCCCGCGCCCGCCCAACCCGGCCGAGCTGCTCAATACCCCGCGGCTTTCCGCTTTCCTTACCTGGGCCAACGAGAACTACGACCGCGTAATCGTGGACTGCCCGCCCATGTTCCCCATCAGCGACGCACTGCTCTGGGGCAAATATATCAATAACTGTATCTTTGTTTCGGCTTTCGGCAAAACCCGCGTGCCCCTCATTAAAACTGCCGTAAAGCGCTTCGCCGCTTCCGGCATAAAGGTTCTGGG
>Ga0079306_1000326_pt1 | contig 48592 bp, 52 predicted proteins | sample Methanotroph_Enr_FD_79181 | JGI IMG/M metagenome (GOLD analysis project Ga0079306, IMG submission 79181) | Enriched soil microbial communities from Old Woman Creek wetland in Ohio, USA - Methanotroph_Enrichment_5 | ecosystem: Environmental > Terrestrial > Soil > Wetlands | place: USA: Ohio... | reverse complement strand
TGGGTTCATGGAAGAAAAACGTTAGACAGGAAATGGGAACAAGTCTATCCGCCGCCGAGAAAGTGCGTGAACACCACTTCATCGCCGTCTTTGACCTTATGCGGAAAGCGGTCGCCATGGGCAATCCGGACTTGGTTAATGAAGACTAAAGCCTCCTTAAAATCCTGCTCATCGAGTCTAGGATGCGTTCTTTTTATTTCATCGAGAATAGACTGGATGGTCCCGGCGTGGACATCAAGTTGCTCGATGTTATATTTGCTACGCAGAAGATTTAGAAAGATAACTTTGACCATCAGGGGAACCTCCAATCTCTTATATGTTTAGGTTTTATCGGGCTTTAAAGACAACGCGGCTATCGTGGTTTAGAACATCCACCATCATCAACTGATTCGCAAGATTCGGGAAACGTCCACAAAGGAATTTAATCATTTCGGCAATCATAAGATTAGCGATCACCGGCGGGATAAACGTCGGGCTTCCCAAGGCTTTTTCCAGACCACGAGGGGCGTCACCATAGAAATCGCTCAGAAGATTCGATCCCGGCAGCGATAATCCAATTTGCCCATACCATCCGCCAATCGCGCCATGCAGTAACGGAATACGATGCTTCTTTCCCACCGCTTCAAGATATAATTTGGTCTTGATATCGTCGACCGCATCGATGATTAAATCTATTTTCCCAAAAACCGCAGTATCGATTTCTTGGATGCGGATCGGATACGAAGTGAGTTCTATCTCCGGATTTATCTTCATCAGTTCCTTCGAAACGGCTTCAGTTTTATATTTTCCGAGTGTCTCCGTCGATGAGAACAACTGACGGTTTAAGTTGGAGACCGAAAACCGGTCATCGTCCACGAGCGCGATCGCATGAATGCCCAACCGGGTCAGGCTGTTCGCAAGATGGCCGCCAAGACCACCAAGACCAACTAAAAGAATCCGGGTCTTTGAAACCTTTTCGAGTTCAGCATCCGACATAATGCCGCGGTTACCTTGAAATAAGTTTTCGGTGATGTTGTTCATGTAAACTCCTGTTTTTTGTTTTATAACAAAACGCTTCTTACTAATTTTACCAAGCGGATAGAGAAAATGACAGCCTGAGCGTTTTCGGGTTGGATTCCACCGCTATGGCAACTGTAATCGTTATTTTTTCTTTTTGATTCCTAAATAATCAAGCGACCAGGTCCATAAAATGATACTGACCAGCGTCACTATGACGCCAAGTAAAGGAGAAATAAATAGAAGCCAAATTGAGATTATCGTTAAAATCGAGAGGAGTATTACCAAAGCAAGACGCACTCTTTTTATTTTTCGGCAAAAAAGGCATTCTTCAGATAAGGATTTTCGTTCGTGACCACACTTTGGACAAAACATTTCAATTTTCCTCATTTCAGGGGATTGCTAAGGAAAAAGATTATTCATTATTTTCGGGTTTTTCAGGTTTCGGTCTTGGTTTGTAGCAGAGTGCACATTTAAACGTATAACCATCGTTCCAATGGCCGCATTCGCAGCGCCATCCCGGCACTTGACTCAGGGGCGCTTTGGGCTCGTCACTGGTTATTGGAGAGGGTGCCACGTTCAGCGTCGGAGTCGGCACAGGAATCTTCCGTGGCAAGGCTTGTTCAACGCTCAATGCATAGACGGTGTTTTCCAATTCTTTAAGCCTATGACGAGCGCCGATGAGTGCTGCCAAGGGCGCAAGCTCGATAAGGACGATGATGAAGACAAGAAAGCTGTAGCGGGCACCTGAAAAAAGGTAAATAACACCGCTGACGACTTGTATCACCAGAAGAATGATTAATATGATATCCATGATGTTGCTTTCTCCCTTGCTCTTCATCAAGTTCAACCTTCGCAAATCGGGTTTGAAACCGATGGATGATGTTGTAAAGAGTTAACCAACTTCATTTTATTCGTAAAAGCATGAACTTTCAAGCATAAATCGAACACCGGAAAGTGCATCAGTACACCGCTAGTGGTTGCCTAAGAAAGGAGCCATTACGCTCCTTGACTTAAGTCTATATGTGAAGTTGGCCTTTAAGCACGCGTTTCACTTTTTTGGGGAATAGTTTATCAAACTTTTTGAGTTCATCCGGATCACAAATGAATGCTGGCGAATCATACAGAACACCCTGTACGCCTTTGAGACCGCCTTCGAGCAATTCTTTAGCCATGAAGAATTCGGCTGGGTAGTCTTGGGGAACGCCATGATAGTGGATGTCGAATTTAAAGGCCGCCTGAAACCCAAATTTGGCGTAATACTGGGAATCCCCGGTGATGAGTACTGCTCTATATCCCAAATCTCTGGCCATTGCCATCGAAGTTTCGATGAGCTGTTTACCAATGCCGCGATGTTGATAAGCAGGAAGTACGGCCACTGGGCCAAACATAATCACTTCAAACCGCTGACCTATATGGTTTTTGATTGAGGCTTTCGAGTAGACGATGTTGCCAACGATACGGTGATCATAAACCGCGACTAAATCTAAAGCCGGGATAAAGGACTCGTGAGAACGCAGTTGATGTAAAACCAAGTGTTCGTCACACCCTGGTTTATAAACATTCCAAAAAGCTTCGCGAGTGAGGTTCTCGACTTCGAAATAGTCTTCTTTGGTTTCGTTACGGATCATGATATCCATCATTGATTTCCCACCATGCAGCATTATTTTAGCACTATTTATTTTTTTTGCCTATGAGCTTATCACCGTCTGTATTAGTCAATAAAAAAGTGATAAGAAGATACCTTGTGGTCGTACAAATTACGTAATTTGTGAAAACCATGCCTTTATTGTATCAATGGACCGCGATTCATCCAGATTTTCAGTTACTGCTTGACGCAATAGACCGAATTGGGACCGTAGCCTTGCACTAAATCGTTACCCCTGATTTGGTACTCAACGGTAATTGAAAACAAAATCCCATAGGGATCATGATACAAAAATTCATAATTGTTGGTGCTGGTTTCTTGCCACGTGCCATAGCTGACTTCCGTCGAATTATAGGTCACATTAAATGAGCCGTCTTGGCTGACGTTCGTATAGACATAGCCCGGGTCGCTTTCAGTAACTTCCCACATCGTGATATTGACCACCCAAGTGGAGTCGCCCATATGAACGCCCAACTCATGGACCCATGTCCCTGTGATTGTCGTCGTCGGGCCGCCTGCACCGCCGCTAATCACGGAAACCGCGGTGATGAGCACAATGAGCGCAATCGCGCCAAGCGAGGCTAAGGAAACAACCTTATTTTGCATCGTCGTATTCATCAAACGGAACTGGATTTTTTGAATCTTGGTGAGGCTCGCCTGCGTCACCGGGGGTTTTCCAGGTTTGAGTTTGCTGTTATAAGCATCAATTAATGCTTGGTTGATTGGTAGCTTCATGATTTCTTTGAAGAGACTGACGAGACCATACGCACTGCAGAACGCAAAGATTATGGCAAGTAGCCAGCCAATGAAGGAACTAGAGCCAAGTCCCAAAGCGATGGCAAAAGCAATCGCGGCAATCACGGCGATCAGCGCGTTCATCCATAATGTTTTGAAGACAAAAGGTTTGATGACAGTCGGCTTAATATCTGTTGGTCGGATAACCGTCGGTTCAATCGGCGTTGGCTCAATCGAGGTTGCCTGAATCGATGTCGGCTCAATCGGCGTTGGCTCAATTGCGGTTGGTTCGATCGGCGAGGGTTGAATTGGCGTCGGTTCAATCGGCGTTGGGGTAATTGGCGTCGGCGAAATCGGCGGAACGCCCGCGGACTCGGGTCCTACCACGGTCGGTTCTAGACTCGGAGCTTTTTTTATCAGCAATTGGGTACCGCATTGCGTACAGAAAAACGGGGTAGCTTCATTGACGGGGGCACCGCATTTTGGGCAAACCTTCATAATGATCCCTTTCTTATCCCTGGAGTCCAGGTGATTTTCAGAAAATGCATTGAATCAAGTAACCGAGAAAACATCGTTATTTTATCTATCAAAATCGTCTATTTTCCCTTATTCTACTTCCAAATAGATGGAAGTCAACAAGAACAGAGTGATATTTATGTCAACCCAATGCTGGTTGAGACGACACAAGGACTTGATACGAAATCGGCTGCGGTAAAGACAAAATAAAAATGGGACTCTGGAAAAAGTCCCATTTCATCGTATAAATGGTGGCCCAAGTCGGAATTGAACCGACGACACAAGGATTTTCAGTCCAATCCTGCAATAGGTCTAATGCTTATTACTTCAGAAGCCAAGATAGAATCTAAAAACTATGACAAGGAAGAACAGGCCCAAATGATTCCAATAATAGCTTGAAGAATGAACCCATGAAGTGCTCCCCTTTTTGTTTCTGATTTTGAACCAACAAGAGCAATTATTAATCCTATAATTCCAAGCAATAATCCAAGTGCCCAACCACCACCATAAGAACCTTCGTCAGAATTTGTTGGAGGTTGATATGTCTGTGTCGGTTGAAAGACTTTTTCTTGTTGTTTTATGGGGTGGCCACATTTGGGGCAAGAAAATGCCTCACGTGAAACTTGATTTCCGCATGCGGGACAATTAATCAAAGTACTCTGAGGTTTAGAGGGAAATGTTTGCTCAGGCTTCTTTTGTTTGCATTGCTGACAAAAATTGTCGGCCTTATCATTCAGTTGTCCGCATTCACATCTCCAGAAAGAATCATCTTTTGCTTTAGGGTCAATAACTTTTCTTGGGTCCTCATTACAAAAAGGGCAAACATCAGTTAAGGGCGAAAGTTCGTGTCCACAATTGCTACAATGAATCATATCTATTTCCTTTCTTCTCATAATTCGATAGATTTTCAGTCCAATCCTGCAACAAATAAAGCAACTATTCCTTGCCTCAACGCTCAATTTGTTGGATAAATATCAAAAATCGCTCCTTCAAATGAACCTACGGGAACGGAAGTGTTATTTCGGAATCTCACAGTAAAATATTCCACGGTTTTTAATGCTCCCGACGATATATCCGACTCCCTCTCTGCAATGAGAGTGATAAGCATTAGGTTGGATAACCCGGGTGGGTTTGCCATTGCCACTTTGAAGACGTAGGAATTGGGTTCATTAGAGTTTTGGCTCCAAAACACAAGATCGTAATCCGTGGGTTCTTCCCCTTCGTACCCAAAATTAAGATTTATTGAAAAGTAGTTATAAGGTTTTTCCGAATAATCTGGTGTCACATTTGAACTAGTTAATTCGTATTCTTCTGCAGTAATCGAAACCAAGGTAATTCGGAAAACAGAAATTAGTTTTTCATCATAAAAGGCAATGGGTTCACCACTATAAGCGTAAGTGCCTTCTTCCAAGGCAATATCATTTCTGTCATAGCACGAAGTAAGGAGCAATGCTGGAAGAAAAGCAAATAGGAATAATGAACATCTTTTGAGTTTTGACATATTGTACCTTCTGCCTTAATTTTATGTTAATATATGCAAATATTCAATGAGCTTCCGTTTTCGCTTATAGTCCGTGTGTCGCTAGAGGGTTGTGTGAAATTCCAAAATCCACAAAAAAATGGGACAAGAATGTCCCATTTCATCGTATAAATGGTGGCCCAAGTCGGAATTGAACCGACGACACAAGGATTTTCAGTCCTTTGCTCTACCAACTGAGCTATCGGGCCATGCGTTGGCGGATCAGACGGGATTCGAACCCGCGGTCCCCTCCGTGACAGGGAGGTATGTTAACCGCTACACCACTGATCCAACGATACGCTTATTAATTATTGAATATTCAAGGGAAAATTGCAAGATTAATTTACGCTCGGCATGAGAAAAATCCCTCACAAAGTGAGGGACTTGTTTTTCTGCCTAATAGTTAGCTTCGCGGAGTTCGAAATAAGCTTGCGGGTGTTTGCAGACGGCGCAAATCTCGGGAGCGAACTTGCCGACCACGATGTGGCCGCAGTTCCGGCATTTCCAGATGACGACGTCTTCACGGATAAAGACTTTGCCAAGTTTGACGTTGGCAAGTAACTTGCGGTAGCGTTCTTCGTGGACTTTCTCGACACCGGCGACGCCTTCAAAGGCGATGGCGATGCTTTCAAAACCTTCCTCACGGGCGGTCTTGGCAAATCCGGCATACATATCGGTCCATTCGTAGTATTCTCCGGCAGCGGCATCAGCGAGGTTCTCGGTTGTGGTCGGGACTTTGCCGCCATGCAGTTCTTTAAACCACAATTTGGCGTGTTCCTTTTCGTTCTCGGCCGTTTCTAAGAAGAGGGCGCTAATCTGTTCATAGCCTTCTTTTTTGGCGACCGAGGCGTAGTAGGTATACTTGTTACGGGCTTGCGACTCGCCGCTAAAGGCAGTCTGCAAGTTCTTTTCAGTCTTGCTTCCTTTAAATTCCATAATGATGATCCTCCAATCATTTATATATTCATTATAGTGTTTTTTATATTTTTATGTCCAGTTGGATGATAATGGGCGTAAAGAAAAGGCCCGAATGCATCGGGCCTTATGTTTTTTTGGTTGCGGGGGAAGGATTTGAACCAACGACCTCCGGGTTATGGGCCCGACGAGCTACCAGGCTGCTCTACCCCGCGATAATTTAAGCGTCTTTTCAAACGCTAATATAGATTACCATTAACCCTAAGTTAATGCAACCCTTTTAATTATTTGGCGAGGTTCAGTTTTTGGGCAAAACGCGGATAGACCAGACCAAAGAAAGCGTAATAGCCCGTCATGGCGAGCGAGGCGATGATCGCATACTCCAAAAAATACCAATTTCCGGGGAGTAAACCGATGATGTCATGACGCATGAACATGAAGTTACGGGTTGGGGTATTGAAGATGGTATTGCCGATTTCGGCCCAAACGCCGATGAAGGGGAACGAAGCCAAACTGGAGGGTAAATACTTGAAGCTCGGCTTTACAAAGCCGCTGAGGATGGCGTAAAGGGCCCAAAAGAGAATGGCACCATGATAGAGGAACGTCTGTAGGACCTGATAACAAAACGGCGAGTAGCCGCCCTGGACATAGGTCTGGGGAGCGATGAGAAAGAGAAGACCGGCGAACATCGCGTACATGGCGACGATATTCCGGAACCAGTCCTTCTTGATGATCATGGCAAGGAGAATGAGGATAGCGCTCAACGTCGATAAATGAAATGGCGTCTTGTTGATGATGGCTTCCCAAAGGGTTGCTTCGCCGAGATAAATAATCGGCTGAAGCGCCAGGTCAAGCACATAGGAGGCCAGCACATAGATGGCGATGCCCCACAGCCACTTATCTTGGGTCTTGGTCGGTTTATTGACGTTAAAGAAAATGAGGGTCGCGACGAGGGTCAGATCCAGGAGGATATAAAGAAGATGCCAGACACTTAAAAACGTCAGTTCGATAGAGCCGGGGTTGTTCTTTAAAATGTCGTGCAGGATTTCAAGCATCGTCTTTCCCCTTTAGTTATTTGAGGTCGGTCTTTGGGAACAAGTAAATACCTAAATAGTTCAGCCCTGCGAGCATCACGAGGTTGACGCCAAGCGTCTTCCAGGCGAGCGAGGCCGAAATGGCGGCGCCAGTGTCACCGCTGAGAATCGAAGTTAAATCGCCATTGGGAACGCTATAGGCTTGGAAGAAATAGAAGAAATCCATAATCCGCACGCCGAGATCAGTGCCACCGGGTAATGCAGATTGGAAGAGGAAGTAACTGGAAATCCCCATGCCGATGAGTGGTCCAAAGACGAAGAGGATGATGGTGACGATCAAAGCGGTTACCAGACTCTTGCTCATCAGTTCGATAAAGACGGTAATCGACACTGCGGTCCAGGCAATCAGGTAGCTGAGGCCGAAGCGGATGATGAAGTCTTTGAAGTGCGCGGCGGTCCAATCGTTCGGAGGGGTAATGAATCCGTTGCCGACGATAAAGACCAAGGCTTGATAAATGACTAAGGCCGTTGTCGCTAGGAGCAAAGAAATAATTAAATGCGTGAAATAAATCTGCTTCTTGCTATAACCGGCAATAATCTTGTTACGGATCGTGCCGAAGGTCAAGTCTTTGCCAAGGAAGACAGCGACCATGATCAGGATTAATAAGAAAGGCGTGCTGCTGATGCTCATGCTGGAGAGCAAGAGCGTACGGGTCGTCAACGTGTAAAACGTCATGCCGCCATAGGAATATTTCATTAAGGTGGCCATCAAGACTTCGAGAAAAGCTAAAACCACCGTGATGGCAAAAACAACGAGAACTAATTTATCTTTGAGCGCTCGCCGAATGTCGAGCCTTAATAAGCGTCTCATGGTTATTTGCCTCCAATCAGGTTAATGAAGTACTCTTCAAGGTCTTGGTTCTGTTCGTGGATGTTGCTGACGACAATGCCAGCTTGACCAAACGCCACGATTACTTCAGTAATCTTGATTTCGCCGAAAATACGGACGCCATCTGTAATCAGTTCATAGTTAGTGATTCCAAGGGTACGGAGAATTTCCGGTACTTTGGTGGTGTCTTTAATGCTCAGGATAACGCCCTTTTGCGAACGTCTTTCCAATTCTTCTGCGGATATTTCTTCGATGAGACGGCCTTTATCGATAAAGCCATAGGTGGTTGCGAGTTTGCTCAGCTCACTTAAGATATGGCTGCTGATAAGAATCGTCACGCCATCTTCATGGTTGATTTTTTGTAATAGTAAACGCATGGACTTAATACCTTCTGGATCGAGCCCGTTGGTCGGTTCATCCAGGACGAGAAGTTCCGGGTTGGAGATCAGCGCCATGGCGATACCCAACCGCTGCTTCATGCCCATCGAATAGTTCTTGGCAATCAGTTTACGGTTCTGGAGCAGATTGGTGAGCCCCACTTTTTCCATGACTTTCTTGATCGCGTCGTCGGCTTTATCGGTGATGCCCAAAAGGACACACTGGGATTTCAGGTTGTCATAAGCGTCGAGGTTCAGATAAATCGCCGGGTTTTCCACCACCGCCGCCATCTTGGCGCGGCTCTTGACGAAATTCTTCGGATTGGTCTCGCCAAACAGATAATAAAAGCCCGAGGTCTTCTCGGCGACGCCGGTGATGACGCGGATTAAGGTCGTCTTGCCAGCGCCGTTTTTTCCCACAAAGCCATAAATATCGCCGTGTCGGATATGCATATTCACTTGATTGACCGCCACGATTTTTTTATAGCGTTTCGTCAAGTCTTTGGTTTCCAGAATATAGGTTCCCATTGGACTACTCCTTGGTGAAAGAGTAAACTCTTTGCACATTAGTGATTATAACAATACGGAGGCGTTATTAAAAGAAAAACGGCGTTTGGGCGCCGTTCACTGCTTGAGAACTTCTCGGTCTACCAGTAATTGACGACTTTTTCGGCAAACCCGAGTAAATCCTCGAATTCGATCTTTTCGTCTTTGGCGTAGATGTAGCCGCTGAACTTCCCGAAGACCTGATGCTGAATCGATTTGAGCACCAAAAGCGAGGTAGCGCTGTGTCGGTCAAGTAAAGGTTTGAATGTCAGGTTAATGGCACCGTCGCTGCTGGTAAACGTCCAGTCGCACATGTAGCATTCCTGGCCGTTCGCGTCTTTGGGTATATTGAAGCGGACATCTTCGAGTTTAAAGGCGCGGTCATCATAGAAGAACATATTCTCGGTGGCGGCGCTGGTGTCACCGAAGCCATAACCAAGGTTGAAGCCAATGCGTTTTCCTTCATAACGGGCATTCAGCGAACCCCAGTACCAGGTATTTTTGTAGGTCCATACCCCACGGCCCCAGTCAAGCACGCCGAGAGAACCGTCGAGTGAATAGGACTGATCGCCGAACTGCACCTTGCCGGTGGCTTCGAGAAGATTGATTTTTTGGTTATAGTAGAAATGGCGTTTTTTCGTAAATGGCGTGGCGATGACCATGCTGTCGCGGTTCGTTTCCGAAAGAACGGCATCCACATGGAAACGCTTGCCGCGGTCGAGGTTTTCCATATCGACGACCAAGTGACGGTTCTCGCCGTCATTATTGAAGATAAAGGAAAAACCTTTGCCTTTGATTTTGGTAATGCCACCGGCGGAAGAAGACGGGAAACCGACTTTGCCAAGCGTCAAGAAGCCCATCACGCTTTTAGTCTTTTCCCACTTCTCGTCAAAGTTAAAAAATGTGGCGCTCACGAGCGACATATAAGAGTTATCGTCAACGGTCAAGCCAATGCCGAAATGGGCGTTACCGATGTAGTAATAGTCCCACTCCTTGATACGGAGGGCTCCGGCTTTGATATCTTTGCGGCGGTATTCTTTCACCAGCCGATAGGCAAATCCGGGCTCGCTTAAATTCCCCTTCTTATCGAGTAGTCGGCCTTCATGCATTTCATGCTGCATATTTTTATCCTCTACGCTTCTGTTTTGGTGATTCGTAAAAGTGTCGTTAAAACACTTCAGGTTGTTTTGTCTCTCTTTTTAGTATATTAAGTTTTGCCGCTAATTACAAAATAATTAATCTTTGTCGAAGGATTTCCGGTCTGGTTTTAGCGTAGCATGAAGAACGCGAGACCGAGGACCAGGCCCGACTCCGCGAGGAGATACGGGATCATGATATAGAAGTCCCGCCGCTTGATGTCGCGGTAGAAATAAGTGTAAGCGATGGTCGCGTCGCTGATGGCAAAGAAGAGCGCCCCGAAAAACACAAATATCAAAACCATGCGGCTGCGGTCAAACACGAGGAGCAATGACATGATGAGTAGCACTAATAACGTATAGGCATAGGCACTGACAGGGAACGCCAGTTTGCCCATCCTTTTTCCCGTCATCACATAAGCGCCAACGACAAAACAAACGCCGAAGACCAAAGCCCCGATATCCAGTAAAAAAGGCAGACGGTAACTGAGTTTTAAAATCATCTCAAAGATGAACAAGGCATGGCCGATGAAGAAAGCGATCAGCCCAAAGAAAAGAAATTTATGGCTGCGGTTTTTGAAGATAAGAAAGAGGTCACCGATCCACCCAAAGAACACCGCGGCGTAAAGCGCCAGTTCACGTGAACCAAGGGCCAATAGGCATAACGCCAGTAACGGCATCAAAAAGACTTTAGAGATTCGCCTTCCCAGTTCTTTTTCTTGAAAGCAAAAAACGAGATGGGCTGCGGAGGCGATGACTAAAAGGCTGACGCTGATGATAAAGAAGAGATTCATGCGATGCTCCGCCTTTATGCTTATTATTTTTATATTAGCATTTTATGGACGTCTCATCTCAACTATCGTGTTTTATTTAGCCATTTTGCCAAAGTGTATAAAAAAATGCCGATTATCGGCATTTAGTTGGTGTCTGGCGGAAGATGAGAGATTCGAACTCTCGCGGGACTTGCATCCCCTATCGGTTTTCAAGACCGACCCCTTCAACCGCTTGGGTAATCTTCCGTGTTTGGTGGACCCTGTAGGACTCGAACCTACAGCCAGCCGGTTATGAGCCGGAAGCTCTGACCATTGAGCTAAGGGTCCTTAGCGTGGCACTAAGTAATTATATATTATTGTGTTACAAAGTAGAAGAAAATACTCACGCAAAATAGCGATGAAAAATAAAAAAAGACTTGATATCGCTATCAAATCTTAAGTTTCAATGGTAGCTGCGGGGGGCTTCGAACCCTCGACCTGCCGGGTATGAACCGGCCGCTCTAACCAACTGAGCTACACAGCCATTGCGTTGTCGTCTCGTATCAACTAGTCGTCAAGTCCTTTATGCTCAAGAATCTTGGGAATGCACTTTTCGATTCTTGTCAGGCGAGTGTTAGACTGCTTGGCAGCGGAGAAATAGAGATTGTAGGCACGTTTGCGTCCGGGCGTCAAACCGTCAAAAGCGGCTTTCAGCGTAGGATTTTTGTCAAGGACGGACTGGAATTCGGTGACGAGTTTCAGTTCGGTGTCTTTCGCAAAGGCCACTTTCAATCCGGCTTTTTCGTTATCGATGGCCGCGTGGACATACGACTTCAAGGCCGGGGTGAGACTGACGATTTGAGCGAGACTGGTGAAACGGACCTGACGGCCCGCTTGCACGTTCTCCGTCTGCTGGACGAGGATGCCGTAGGTATCTTTTAACAAAGCTCCTTTGATAAAGAGCAGCGCGCAGTAGTCTTTGAATTCATGAATCAAGACCACGTTGTTCCCGTTATAGGTGTAGCAAGGTACACCCCACTTCAGGTCTTCGGTGAGTTCAGTGTCAAGAATGATGTTCCGTAAGGCCACCACTTCGTCATGCCATTTGCTGGCCTCGAAATAAGCGTTTACTATTGGATTCATTCTTTCCATGATTTCCTCCGATTTAATTGTCAATTCCATCCGCTCCGAAGAAGCAATCTTCCCTTCGGTTAGAGATGGTGGAGTCAAGGGGGATCGAACCCCTGACCTCCTGGTTGCAAACCAGGCGCTCTCCCAACTGAGCTATGACCCCGCTCGCGTCATGATTACGCATTGATAATAATATAAGTTTTAACTCTTCAATGCAAGCAAATTTACTTACCAGGCAAAGGAGAATTAACAAACCTCTAAAATGGCGCGCCCGACAGGAATCGAACTCGTAACCTCCAGATTCGAAGTCTGGCGCTCTATCCAATTGAGCTACGGGCGCATGGCCGAAATAAGCATATCACACAAAACGCTAAATCTTAAAGTCTCCGTCACCATATAATTTGAATTTGCGGAACAAGAGGTCAGCGATAAAGACAAGGATGATCGGTAAGGCGATTTCTAGTAGGCCAATCGTGAGCCAGGTACGGACGGTATTGCCCATCGCGGCGTAAGTGGCGAATTGTCCGACCAGTCCGCTGGTTCCCATGCCGGCGCCTTCCGGTAAGCATTGGGCAGCAAAGAGGGTGGTTGCGAGAGGCCCGAGAATAGCGCTCACGATAATCGTCGGTAACCAAATAATGGGCTTCTTTAATATGTTTTTAAACTGGATCATGCTGGTGCCCAGACCTGTGGCAATCGTCGTTCCGACCGGGTTATCCCGTCTGCCTTGAACGGCAAAACCAAGCATCTGGGCGCAGCAGCCGACCACGGCGGCACCACCGGCAATCCCAGAGATTTGGAAACCGATGGCAATCGCGGCGCTGCTGATCGGTAAAGTGAGGGCGATGCCCATCGCGACGGCGACGACGATACCCATCGGGATCGGGGCAAAGACGGTGGCGCTATTGATGAACTGCCCGACGAGCGTCGTGACATAACTGACTGGGCTGTCAATGATGATGGCAATGATGAAACCGATGGTCACAAATAATAAAGGAATGAGAATGATATCAAAGGAGGTCTTTTTCTTTACGATCAAGCCTGCTAAAGCGATGGTCGAAGCGACGGTGATGTAACAGACAAGCGGATCGGCCTTGACGACCAGTGCCGTTGCGGTCGAGATAGCCCCCACCACACCCGCGGCGATGAGACGTAAGCCTTTTAGGTCAAGCGACCAGGCGACACCGATGCCGATGCCGAGTCCCATGAAACCTTTAAGCACGGTTCCGAGGGCAATGATATAAGTGCCGATATTGATTGTCATTGAGAAAAGCATGAAGTCGAAATGGAGTAGGTTACCAATTTGCGTGACGATGACGCCAATAATGAGCGTCGCGAATAATCCAAACGCCATGCCGTTTGTCGTCTTCACGAGGTAATCAAGAAACTGCTTCCACACCGAAGGTTTTTTGACTTGAGTGGGTGTAAACAATGGATTTTCGATAATTTCTGCCATAGGTTTTTCCTCTGTCCCATGATTTTGGGATTCTCATGTGTTACAACGCGATTTTTATTTTACACCAGTTTAACAAGAAATGATGATTTTATTCATAAAAAAAACGACACCAGAGGGCCGTTTCTTTTGATTTGTTATTTTTTCTTGGCAGGTAAGAGGAATTTGGAAGCGACAGCGGCTAAAGCGCCACCGGCTAACGGAGCGAGTAAGAACACCCAAACTTGCGATAAGGGGCCGAATTCTCCGCCGAGGGCAAGGATAACGGCAGGCGCTAAACTGCGGGCGGGGTTGACCGACGCGCCAGTGAGCGGGATGCCGATGAAGTGAACGAACGTGAGCACTAAGCCAATGACGATCCCGGCAACCGCGGCGGTCTTATCGCTGCTGGTAACGCCGATGACGGCAAAGACAAAGACAAAGGTGAAGAAGATTTCGACGATAAACGCGCCGAGAAGGGTTAGGTTGACTGAGGAGAAGGCACCGAAACCGTTGGCACCGAGTAAGGTGTCGCCGATGTTCGTGCTTTTTGCGACCGCGAGAAGAATCGCGCTACCGGCGATACCGCCTAAAAGCTGGGCGATGACATAACCGGCAAAGTCTTTCACGGACATTTTCTTAAGGAGCAACATGGCAAGCGAGACGGCCGGGTTGATGTGGCAACCACTGACGGGTCCGATGGCGTAGGCCATGGCGACAACGGATAGACCAAAGGCTAAGGAGATGATCAAATAACGCGCAGCGGGTTCGAGTCCGGTACCGCCTACAAAGATCGCGGTCCCGCAACTAAAGAAAACTAACACCAACGTTCCAATAAATTCGGCTAAGTACTTTTTAAAGCTTTCTGTCATAAATATGACCTCCCAATAGTTAAATTGTAGTGAGTCATTTCTCTTTCTTCAAGAGGATTATGGCGTTTTTAGATAGAAAAAAGCCACCGCTTTCGCGATGGCGCTATGTTCTGGTCGGGAAAACAGGATTTGAACCTGCGACCCTCTGGTCCCAAACCAGATGCGCTACCAAACTGCGCTATTTCCCGTCATGGTGCGCCCGACAGGGATCGAACTTGTAACCTCCAGATTCGTAGTCTGGTGCTCTATCCAATTGAGCTACGGGCGCATGGGTATATAATATAGCATAAATGCTATAAAATACAAGCAAATTTAGAAGAGAAGAATGGAGGTTCCTATCGGAGTTGAACCGACGATCATTGAGTTGCAGTCAATTGCCTTACCACTTGGCTAAGGAACCGTCCCGTGACGACGCTTATTAGTATAACATCGTCACATATCTCTTTCAATTATAAAGAAACGCTACTTTTTTTTGGTTTTCGCTTTTTGGCGAAGATGGCGCTGGCTCTTCTTTTGACGGAGGAAAAAATACACGCCGATGCCGATGGCAACGAGGATTGCGGCGCCAATGCCGAGATAGGCGGCAAGGCCTAAGGTCGTGGCCTTAAAGTTGGACCACATCTCCACCACTTTGTCATTATCGACGCCGAAATCTTCCATCACGACGCAGCGGGTAATCGTCTCTAAATCCGGGTATTGGGCGGAGAACTGACGGCCGATGGTGTCGCTGGTGATGACCATCGAGGAACTAACGTCGACAGTGCCAGAGAAGAAATATGACAAATCGACATCATCACCGGTCGCGGTTCCATAGAGTTCATTGACGCGATCAAGGACATCTTGGCCAGCGATGAAACTGGTGTAGCCGATATAATCCATATTGAGGATGGCAATCGCGGGATCAGACAGGAAATTGACAAAATCTTCGGCTAAATCGGTGTTCGCGCCGAGGGGCATGACCCAACCGTCGAACCAAATGTTGCTGCCTTCTTCAGGCACGGAGTAATTGAGAATTTTGTCGGCCTCTTCTTCGGCGACATCCATGCTGTAAACGGCATCACCGCTCCAGGCAACGTTGATGTTGATCTTACCAGTGACGATATCGTTTTTGCCGCTATCGACTTCAAGACCATAGATGTTTTCTTTTAAAGCTTTGAGTGAGGTTAAAACAGCGGCTAAATCTTCGTCGCTGCGGCGGTTGAGGATTTCGGTCAGCTGAGCGTTATACGTTTCGGCATCAATCGTGGAAGCTTCATACTGCGCTTTCAAGGCGTTAATTTCGTCACGGTAGGTATAAATGAGGCCGACGAGGTAAGTATCTCGCATCGAGTCTTTGACGGAGCTTTCTTTATAGTAGGTAGATGACCAGAGCGAAGCCCATGAGGTCATGTCGGCAGGAAGCACTTCTTCAGGGTTAAAGATTAGGCCCATCGTCCCCCACATATAACCGGCCATATAATCGCTGAGTTTGTCTGTGCCGACCGCGATGTTATCAAGACGATTCACAAGGTAGGGTGAGGCATTGGCGGTATAGTTCGGTAAATTGGCGTAATTGAACTTTTCAAGCAAGCCTTCCTTGCCCATCTTCTGGATCATGTAGTCGCTTGGGCAGATGAGGTCAAAGTCCTCGCCTAAACCCGCGACTTGGTTATACATGGTTTCGTTGGTATCGAAGGTGCTATACGAAACCGTGACGGTTTGGCCGTATTCGATGGTCGCCCAGGCTTCGAATTGCGCGATCACGCTGGCGGGATCCGTTTCCAAATCCTGCTCATAGATATAGTCCGCCCAGTTATAAATCTTGAGCGTCAAACCCGCAGCCTTTGTGACTACGGCGTGCGAACCACTACTCGCTAACAACCCGAGTAGGACAGAAGCTAACAAAAATTTAGTCTTTTTCATTGATCTTTCCCCTTTTCTGCAGAAATGCTGTCATCTTCTTGGCGGCATCTTTTTTCGACAAAGCGTTATTCGCAAACAGGACACCAATGGCCCCGATGAAGATGATCGTCGTCAATGCTCTAAGTTCGTGCGGGAAATGCGTCATATTCCGTAATGAGGCATAGACATAAGTCGAAAGTGTTTCAAATTCGACGTTACGGAGGAAGGTCGTGATGATAAAATCATCGAGTGATAAAGTAATGGCGAGCATGAATCCAGCGATGATACCAGGCATAATCTCCGGGATGATGACATGCCGTAAAGCATAATTCGGCGTGGCCCCTAAATCAAGCGCCGCTTCATAGGTATTCGGATCCATCTGTTGGAGTTTGGGTTTGACGGAGAGATAGACGAACGCGACTGTCAGAACGACATGGCCGATCAAAAGCGTCACGAATCCGCGGGCAATGCCGACGGCAACGAATAAAACAGCCAGCGAAAGCGAGATGACGACTTCGGCGTTAATGATGGGAAGCTGAGTCACCAGCTCCATGGATTTCTTGAAATTCTTTTTGGAGTAGAAAACGCCGATAGCACCCATGGTTCCCAAAATTGTAGAAATAGTCGCGGAACTCACGGCGAGGAGCAACGTATTGCCTAACGCCGCTAACGCTTCCTGGTTTTGGAATAAACGTAAATAAAGTATGAGCGAGAAACCGTTCCAGGTGCCGACGTTCGAGCTATCGGTGAAACTGAAAGCGATGAGAACGAAAATCGGGAGATACATTAAGAGAAGGATGAGGCCGACATAGCCCCTGGCCAATACTTTCTTTACCATAAGGCCACCCGCTCTTCGCCTTTTTTAGTGACTTTATTGGTGACCAGCGTCGACACGCCGATCAGACATAACATGACAAGGGCAAGGAGGCTGCCGAAGTGCCAGTTGCTCTGCGAAAAGTAGATTTCAATCGTCTTGCCGAAAAGAGTGACAGTAAATTCGCTCAAGATATCGGCAATCGCGTAACTCGATATGGTAGGCATAAACACCATCATGGCTGCCGACACGATGCCTGGCATAGTGAGGGGAATAATCACTTTCGTAAAGGTTTGATATGGGGTGGCCCCTAAATCACTGGCGGCCTCGACTTGGCTATGGTCCATCCGCAGCATGGTGGTATATAAAGGAAGAATAACAAACGGGAGATAGTCATAAACAAGGCCAATAATCGTCGCTAATTCCGGATAACGGCCGCCTTCGAGCCCGACCCAAGAGAGTAAATCGCGTAACGCCCAAATCCGGATGACGAAGTTTATCCACATTGGCATCACGAAAAGTAAGACGATGACGACATTCTTGTTATATTTTTTATTAGCCAAAATCATGGCAATCGGGAAACCGATCAAAAGACAAATGACCGTATTGACAGCCCCATACACGAGGCTGACGATCAGCGTGCTGAATTTATCGGAAGTAAAAAAGTCGCCGGCATTTGCAAAACTGACATGGAAATTCGCGTCGGTAAAGGCGTAAACGAGAATGACCAAGAGTGGGAGCAAGACAAAAAGGAGAAGAAAGATGGCATAAGGAATTGCCAGTCGCTTCCGCTGGAAATTAGAGAACATGATCCTTAATGTCTCCTTTTAATTTGAGTTTGATTTTCTTTGGATCGATGCGGACAGAAACGCGGTCGTTCGGATTCCATGTATATTCGGTATCGACGACGAAATCTTCTTGTTCCATCGTACGGATAATGACTTGGTAATGGTCGCCTTTATAAATGCTTTGTATGATTTCGCCTGCGACATCGCCGTCAGTTTCGTTATCGATAATCTCGATATCGCCGAAAGCAATCTCGGCAGTAACGTCGGCATCATTCAAGTCGTATTTTACGCCTTTGACATCGACTAAATAGCCGTCGTCATCAAGATGAGACCCCGGAATTAATTGCGTAAGGTCACACTTGAAAACGCCATCAGTGATCACCACTTTGTTACTCTTATTAATCCAAGCATCCGGATAAATATTAGTAATCATATCTTTTTTCATGATATGGAGGCTTTCAGGATCGGCGGTGATCGAAACTTCATAATTGATAGGAAAAATGCGGGTATCCTGGACAACGACTTCGCTTTTTCCGACTAAAAACAGATACTCGTAATAGGTGCCTTTGAAAACAGAATTCACGAGTTTCCCGTTTACGGTGCCTTCGCCGACTTTCCCGAGAATGATATCTTCAGGTCGAATAACAACGTCGACTTTCTCATTTAGAGGGAAATCATCGACACATTTGAAGTTGGCATTAAGAAAACGAACCTGTTTAGGCCCAATCATCGTGCCGTTATAGATATTACTTTCTCCGATAAAGTCGGCCACAAAAGCATTTGCGGGTTCATTATAGATTTCGGTGGGTGTGCCTATTTGCTGGATGGCGCCATCCTTCATAACGACGATGGTGTCTGACATTGTCAGCGCTTCTTCCTGATCGTGCGTGACATAAATAAAAGTAATGCCCAATTTCCGGTGCATTTCTTTGAGTTCAAGCTGCATTTCCTTACGCATCTTCAAGTCAAGAGCGCCTAAAGGTTCGTCCAGAAGCAGAATTTTCGGTTCATTGACGATGGCGCGGGCAATCGCCACACGCTGCTGTTGACCGCCGCTTAACGTGGTAACATCGCGATCTTCAAACTCTTCGAGGTCGACGACTTTCAACGCTTTCATAACGCGTTCATCGATTTCATCGACATTTAATTTACGTGAAATCATTTTGGCGGCACCATCCGTGCCTACGACTTTAAAATCATATTTACGAAGTTTTAAGCCAAACGCAATATTGTCATATACATTGAGATGTTGAAAGAGTGCATAACGTTGAAACACCGTATTGACCGCTCTTTTATATGGCGGCATGTTCGTAATATCTTGTCCATTGAGAATAATACGTCCTTTGTCAGGAATCTCAAAACCGCCAATCATGCGCAGCGTCGTTGTTTTTCCACATCCTGAAGGCCCTAGGAAAGTGACAAATTCACCTTTTTTGACTGACAGTTTAAAATTCTCAACGGCAAATTTGCCATCGTACTCTTTGGAAATATCTTCAAGGCGAATGATAATGTTGTCGTTTTCCATCGATGTTCCCCGTATCTTTTATTTAATTTTTTTCCCCGCAGACTATACTAAAATTACATGCGAATTTTTAGAATAATGCGTCTATCAAAATATATATCACTTTGAAACTAAAATGCAATATGATTTCAAGCTAAAAATCAAAACAATTATTTAGACAAGAATTTGGGTTTGTTTTCTTGATTTTTGCCAAGGTCACATTTTGGATTCTTATAAAGAGACGAACATTAGCCAAAAAATGTCGTAAATTCACATTAAAAAGCGTTCATCCGTTCACGCTTATTACAATTATTGTAATCATTGCGTTCTTGATATAAGATACTATATGCCCGAATAAGGAGACAATTATGAAAAAGCAACTGCTGAAAGTGTCTGCCCTAATTATGTCTGCTGCTGTGCTTTCCGGATGTGGCACTTCGACTGATACTAACAAAGTCAATCTCATCACTGGATATTCGAACCTCACGACCTACGTGGTTTTATCTGAATATAGCTCTTTTTCTGCTTTAATTGAGGCAGGGAGTAATTTTGTTATCGTGATTACGAATTCCTCTTGCAGTTGCACCACCGACTTTTTACCGATTCTAAATCAGTATATCAGCGAGGAAGGCGTTAAGATTTACACGCTTGAAGAATCCTTAATAAAATATGAGACTGAACATTATGGCCTTCCAATTGCCACCGCTGACACACCAATTATTGGGATTTATAAAGATGGCGCGCTCGCTTTTTACAAATCCTATGTGACAGGAAACGCCACAAAAAATAAACCATTCACCGATTTTGCTGAATTCAAAGCTTGGTTTGAAGACAGAGTTGTTCTCCCGACTTTCATTTATATTTCAAAAGTAGAATTAGATGCCAAGTTCATGGCGGACGATAAATTCATCGTCTACTATGGCCGTCCTTCTTGCCCCGATTGCACTTACGCAAGCAAAACTTTCTACAAATCCTATGCCACTGCTCATCCAGAAATGAAAAAGATTTATGCCCTTGACGTTGAAGCAGAAGGTTTATGGAACTCAGTCGATCGAAACGATACCCCTGGTTGGGTGGCTTTCAAAGATAACTACGGCATGAGCAACGTCATCAACACTGCTCTTGGTTATTCGACTGGATATGTTCCCACCTTCCAATACATTGAAGCCAATGGAAATCTTCCAGGTGTCGATATGTCTGTCATCAAAGACATGGCCGTTATCTACAACGATTCCTACGAAGCACCCGGCGACGGTGAACATCCATACCAAATCACTCGAAGCTATTATGATGGTACTCGGACGTTTGCCTACACCGACGCCAACATCCTCGGTCAATACCTCCCGGCTCCGGCTGAAGGAACGACTGATATGCATCCTTCTTGGGCTGTATATCACGAACCAATTATCACCGCATTCTTTGATATGTATATGGCACAAGTCGACTAGATATTAAAATATAAGACAAAACCCGGTTTAGAGCCGGGTTTTTTTGTTGAAGATCACATTAATTTGAGATTACCAGTTATTTCATTTTTTTTATGCGTTGGGTAATTTCATTGGCTTTTTGATATATATTTTCAATGGGCTCATCAATAAAGTACTGCCCATTTTCGTAAACAACCTTGCCATTAATCATCGTCATCGCGACGTTAGATGTATTTCCTGAATATACTAGGTTTTTGATGATGTTATTAATTGGCTGCATATTGGGTCTATTCAAATCGATCATGATGATGTCGGCAAATTTTCCGACATCCAAAATATCAGCTTCATTGAGTCCCATCGCATGCGCGCCGCCAACGGTCGCCATTTCAAGAATCATGTAAGGGTTAGCAGCTTTAGGATCTTTGGTCACGATTTTTTGTAAAGCCGTTACTAAAAACATTTCTTTAAAGAAATCGAGAGAATTATTCGAGGCAGGTCCATCAGTTCCAATAGCAAGATTGATGCCCATGTCAGCCATTTTTTGAATTGGGGCAACGCCACTGGAGAGTTTGGCGTTACTCGCGGGACAGGTAATCGCCCAAAGCCCACGTTTCTTGAAGAGCTGCATTTCCTCATCAGTTAACCACACACAGTGGAAACCGCCACCGCCATAATTAAATAATCCAAGCTTCTCAAAGTAAAGAACTGGGGTCGTGCCATGACGCTCAATACAACCTTGAACTTCAGCTGCCGTTTCGCTGATATGAGTAAAAATAGGGGCTTTCAATTCATTAGCCGCAGCGCTTAAAGCAACAAGGATTTCTTCATTCGTCGTAAACTCGGCATGGAAACCCAAGCGATAGGTAACCAGGCCATTCTTGCCATTGATTTCTTTGTAACTCTTAACCATTTCGGGTACAGATTCTTTATACTTTGTAACAGTTCCTAGGCAGACGGTACGGAAACCGAAATCTACGCTAGCTTTTGCGACGGCTTCTGGATGATAGTACATATCAAAGTCGGCGGTAATTCCACTGGCAACATATTCAGCAAAGGCCAATTTACTTAAATGATAGATATCGTCAATCGTCACGCGGCCTTCAAGAGGAAAAACCTTATCATAAAGCCATTCTTTTAAAGGCAAATCGTCGGCATAACTCCTTAAAAAAGTCATAGCGCTATGGGTATGGGCATTCTTGAATCCCGGCATCAGAACATTGCCGTGGCAGTCAATGACTCGGTCAAATTTGATTGTCGATTTTTTCTTTTCGCCTACATACGAAATGCGATCCCCTTTTACCCAGAGTTCTCCTTCGGATATATGAGCACCATTTTTCATAGTAAGAAGACGAGCGTTAATAAATCGAACATTCATTTTATGAGTCCCTCTTTTTTGTAATTCTATCATAAATGATTTTAAATATATAGAAAAAACTCCCTAACAGTAGGGAGTCTGTTCTAGGATAGATTCAATTATTAAATGGGCTTAATCCATTCGGGACCGGCACCACAGATTGGACATTCATCAGGGTTATCAATGGTTGCGCCACATACTTCGCAATGATACTGTTGTTTGCCTTTAAGAGGAGCGGGTTTGGGTTCCGGCTTAACCGCCGGTTTCTTTTCCTCTTCTAACGGCACGATCTTTTCGCGGCGAGCACCGCAAACTGGGCATTTATCTGGGTTGTCAATTATTGAACCGCAGACAAGGCAGCGGTACTGTTTTTTGGCGGGTTTAACGGGTGCTTTTTCCTCTTCGAAAGGAACGATTTGATCAGCTAGAGCTCCACATACTGGGCATTCATCTGGACTATCGATAATAGCACCACAAACTAAACATTTATATTTCATAGAAATTTCCTCCAATCTATGTTTATGGAAATAGTATAGCAAATATTTCGTGTCATGACGTAAAGCGTTATTCGGAATAATTTGATTCTCTATAACATTGGAGCAAACGCACGAAGAAAATTTTGCCAGACTTTTGTTAAACCTGATTTTTTGCATTTTTGAACCGTCATCAACTCTGATTTGGCAAAGATCTGGTCGAAGTCGGCACGAATATCCTTAATCACCGGATCATCAAAAATCCACACTCCATTTTCAAAGTGAAGATAAAGACTTCTGAAATCCAGATTAATAGTTCCAACTGTTGCATATTCATCGTCTGCCAAAAAAACTTTTTGATGCATAAATCCAGGTGTGAATTCGTAAATCTTTACTCCTGCTTCGACAAGCTGAAGATAAAATGAACGGGTAAGAGAAAAGACTGTCCATTTATCAGGGACATGGGGAGTGACAATCCGGACATCAATGCCTTGTTTCGCTGCATTTGATAACGCAACTATCATTTCATTATCGATGACTAGATACGGTGTCGTTATATAGAGGTACTTTTTGGCGCGCCCAATTAAATTCAAATAGACATTTTCACCAACAGCTTCATTGTCCAATGGATTGTCGACATAGGGTTGAACAAAACCAGTTGATGGGTTATCGACAGAATTATGTGTTAAGGGAATAAATTGATCAAGCTTTTCTACTTTATTACTTAAGACATCCCAAAATGAAATGAACATCAATGTCAGGCTTTTAACTGCATCGCCTTTAATCATCATGGCGTTGTCTTTCCAAACACCGTATTTCTTCTTCCTATTAAAATATTCATCAGCTAAATTAACACCGCCAGTAAAACCAACCAAGCCATCAATGACGCATATTTTGCGGTGATCTCGATTATTTAAACGAGCATTCACTAACGGAATAAACCGATTGAATGCATAAGCTTTAATGCCGTTTTTGCGGAGTTTTTTAAAATAATTGCCTGGCAACGTATCGATACAACCCAGGTCATCGTAAATAATCCGAACGTCGACGCCCTCTTTGGCTTTTCGTTTTAATAGCTCTAGGATGTTATTCCATATTTCGCCTTTTTCGATGATGAAATATTCCATGAAAATAAATTTTTCGGCCTTTTCAAGTTCAGCCATGAAATCAGGAAAATATTTCTCACCTGAAGGATAGTAAGTGACCGGACTATTTTGAAAAATAGGATATCCGGTTGTTTCTTGAATATAATTGCTTTGCGCGCTTGCGTCTGAATTTAGTTCTTGAAGATGTGAAAAAACAATCTCGCCTTTTCTATTCATCTCCCGAACAACCTTATTCATCGGACGATATTTGGTCTGCTTTTTATTACTCATTTTCTTATTTCCGAGAATCAAATACAGAATTCCACCAAAAAGCGGAATGGCAAGAATGACAATCAACCAAGTTATTTTATAACTCGGATTTGTTCGGTTTCCGATAATAAAAAACGCCATGACAATACTTAATGCCAACGATGCTAAGTACACCCAATGGTTATAATCTTGTAACCAGGTTACTGCAGAAAGAATGATTGATAATTGGATAATGATTAAAATAGCAACAATAAAAAAGCGGCCGAATAACAATTTAAAGATTTTTTTCATCGTTAAGTGCCTCTTTTCTTCTTTATATATTATAGCCAAATATCGCAATCATAATTAGTGATTTCAAAAATGATCTTTTGGTATTGAGGTCAGTCACGAGGAAATAATAAAAAAACTACACCGCGAGGGTATAGTTCAATCTTTCTAGTGGGGCGAATGATGGGACTTGAACCCACGCGTGCCTGGTTCACAGCCAGGTGTGTTAAACCCCTTCACCACATTCGCCATAGATAGCCTATTAATAATAACTATTTTGACCAATCTTGTAAAGTTTTATCGCTTGTGTTTTTCAAGTAATTTTGCCGCAATGTCCAATATGGGCGATTCACGCCTTTTTACAAGTCCACTAAGCATCAGATCATTCATCGAAAAGAAGAGACGTTTTGCTTCCATAATATCGACCCAAACTATTTTCTCAATCAAGTGTCGTTCCTTCTCTTCCATGCGGGTACCGACAAACTCATGTGCCTTAACTAAGAAGTAATGGTTATGGTTTTCACGATGAATAAGGTTATAAAAATCAACGACTCGGCCTATTTCAGCGACTATTTCACCAGCAAAACCGATTTCTTCTTCGATTTCGCGAAGGACAGCATGTTCATAGGTTTCGCCCGCTTGGACACCACCACCAGGAAGCTCATAATAATCACGATGCCCAAACTTGTCATCAGCAAGAAGTTTTGTTAAAGCAATCTCACCCTTGTCATTAAAAACAACGGCCCTTGAAATCTCTCTGACCTGATCGATATAGGTATACGGATATTGATCATCTTTTAAATGTAAAATGGTTTTCATTTAAGTACTTTCTCAAAAACGACTCTTTGCTTCGTTTTCTCTAGCAAAACCTCACCGCGTCTCTCAAAACCGCTCTTTTGTAAAAGGGAAATCATTGGAATATTTTTCTCGTGGGTGTCGGCTTTGATATCAATGATTTGCTGTCTTTTTGCTAACTTCTCTGCTTCCAAAATCATGTACTTGGCGATGCCTGAGCGTCGATGTTGGCCGGATACAGCAAAACGGTGAATCACGATATAGGGTTCTTTGATGATCCAACTCCCACTCGTCAAATGAGCATAGTCAGGATCGTAATTGAGCAATGCGCAAACACCGCAAATTTCTTTGCCGTCTTTCGCAATATATAACCTTTGGTTGTTGATATCATTTCTAAGCGTCTGTTCGCTCGGAGAACCATCTTGCCATTGTCCCGAATTTTGCGTTTTCATGAATGCTTGTGCATCATGAATAATAACAAGAATCGAAGGTAAATCGTCGTAGTCTGCTAAAACAAAACGCATAGGTTACCTCCAGAGTTTTTCGATTTCGAGTTCCTTGCGGAAATCATCGAGACTCAATACTTCTTCTTTTGAACCCGCTTTACGGACGCGGCCATTCTCAATATAGATTACCTTATCAGCGTCATCGATACTAGATAAGCGATGCGAGATGGATAAAATAGTACGACTTAAACTGGCTTTCTGTAAAACATGATTGATTCTCTTCTCAGTGATTGAGTCAAGATTTGCTGTCATTTCATCAAGTAACAGAATCGGAGGGTTAGCAATAATACCACGTCCGATTGAGAGTAATTGTCGTTCGCCTTGGCTGAAGAGACCTGCTTCATAAGGGGTGTTGAATCCTTTTTCTAAACCCGCGACATATTCTTTTAGACCAATGAATTCAAGCGTTTGCCAAACCATATCGTCCGAATATTCGTTTCCAAGAGTGATTTGATCTTTAATTGTTCCATTAATTGATAAGAATGATTGGTCGACATAACCAAAAATCTGGTGTTTGATTTCGTTTGGAATTTTATAAACATCAACACCGTTGACGGTAATATTGCCACTGGTCGGTTTTAAGAGTCCCATGATTAAGCGGAAGAGTGTTGTCTTTCCGACGCCAGTACGACCGATGAATGTGGCTTTTTCAAGGGCTTGAACCGTAATGTCAATATCGGCTAGCACCACTTGGTCCTTTTCATATCCAAAGCTCACTTTATTGAAATGGATAACGACCTTAGAACGGTCCGGAACTACCTGGGATGCGGTAATCGCCATTTTCGGTTCCTCATCCGCCTCATTGCCAAACTCATTGACACGTTTAATCCCAGAAACGGATTGTTGAATGCCCTGTAGTTCCATACCTAAGGATTCGATTGGGGTGAATAAAGACGTCATCAGTTCTACGGAACCGGCAACAATCCCAACAGATACCGAGAGAGGCCCTAAAAGTCCACTGGCGGCTAAAACGACAATCACGATGAGGATACCGCGCATCATGACGACGAGCGGCGGATAGAGGGAGTCGAGAAAATTGACGTTCTTGACAGCTTTATAGTTGTCATTCAGGTAATTTCCATAACGTTTTTCCATGAACGGCTCGACTGAAAAAATCTTGATCATGCGGATATTACGGAGCGATTCGGCGATGTGATTATTGACTTTGCCAATCAAACGACGGCTATTCATCTGTGCATTTAGCATAAAACGCTGAAAAACGCGCGTGATGATAAAGACAATCGGGATAGCGGCAATCGTAATAAAGCCGAAAGTAACATCAAAGAAAAACATTGTGATAATGATACCGGTAATCTTTAAAAGATCGATAACCAGGCCGATTAATCCTTCAGTAAACATCGAGTTAATAGCATCCACGTCGTTAGTAAAACGTGAAGCGATAACTCCGTACTCATTATTCGAGAAATACTGTGTCCGAATAGTTCGAAGTTTTTTTGACATCGTCAAGCGGATTTCTTTGGTAATCTTCTCGCCAAGGACGACGAGTAGGATTTGTTTGATAAAATCAAATAAACAGCTGACAGCCAACACCAAAAGATAATAGGACGCCATCGTCATAAGCCCAGCACTAATTCCAGCGCTTAAATAACTGTCGACGACCACACGGATGATCTGCGCAGGTAATAGTCCGGCAATAACCACGATGGCGATGTCGAAGACAAGGAAAATGACAAGCCAAAGATTACGGAGCAAGACTTTTTTAATGACCGATATAACCATTAGCGTTCTCCTCCTTGCAGTTCATAAATACTCTTGTAAAGAGGTGACATTTTCAGCATTTCATCATGCGTCCCGTATTTGACGACGTCATCGAACATAATGACCTTATCAACGCGAGGGAAAATCGTTAACCGATGCGAGATAATGAGAATTACGCTATTTTGATAATGGCTCTTTAAATTTTCAATGATTTGGCTTTCCGTCAATGTATCGACTGCGCTGAACGGATCATCAAGAATGATTATGTCGTTCTTATTTAATAACGCTCGGGCAAGCGATATACGGGCTTGTTGCCCGCCAGAAAGTTTGATTCCAGCATTACCGACGAGCGTTTGGGCTTGTTCCGGCATGTGCTTCAAATCGGCATCGAAAGCGATATCCTTCAATAATTCGGTAATATCTTTGTCCGTACCTAATGTCACGTTGTTATAAATCGTATCTGATAAAAGATAGGGTTCATGGCCTAAATAGGAAATCAATTGGCTGCGCTCGACATCAGTATAATCACGTAATTCCTTGCCATTGACCTTGATGCTTCCGGAATAGGGGAAAAGTCCAAGCAGCGCAATGCCTAAAGTCGATTTACCGCAGGCAATCGGGCCTGTAATGCCTATAATCTGGCCTTTATGGGCTTCGAAGTTGATATTTTTAACGAGATGCGCGGGCGAATGTGGAAAATCGAATGTCAGATGGCTGACTGAGATGCTAGCGTCACTCGGAACAATGTTTGGCTTAGGGAAAGCGATGACTGGAGTCAAATAGGGTTTGATCCGCTGCCAAGAGATGCTGGCTTTCTGCGCCGAGTTGAATAACTTGCCTGTTTTGCTGGCTTTGACGGTCAAGGCGACGAATAAACCAAGATATGCCGTAAACGTACCAATGGACCAGGAACCGTCCACAACGTGGTTTCCGCCCATATAAATGACGAAGATGACACCGAGTGAGGCGATGAGCAGATAGATTGGGGCCATACCGTTTTCCAAAGCGTTGGCCTTGACGGCTTTTTTCTCGAGGTCAACTAATTGATCATTATAACGGTCGATATTTTTATCAAGGACGCCATGAGTACGAAGTAAAATGGCATGAATCGCGATTTCATAAGTTTTGCCGGTCACGACGCTCATCTGAGCACGGTATGCTTTGGAACGTTTGTAGATGACTGTTTTCATGCTCTCGGCCAAAATCATGGCCACCGGCACAAAAATGATCGCCAAAGCAGAGATCTTCCAATCATAAAGGAAAAGGGTTACGAGATAAGCAGCCATCAGGACGCCAGTATCAAACGTTTCGGTGGTGACTTTGCGAATGCCTTCAACCGTAATATCTACGTCGCCGACTAGGCGCGTCATGACATCCCCGAACTTTTCTTTTTCGGCCTCGATGATTGGTTTGCTGACAATATTATGGTACGAAACCGTCCGCATCGTACGGTTGGTGCGATTAGCAAAAAGACGGACAAAAAAGCGTTTTAAGAAACGGGCCATTTGCACTAAAGCAATCGTCCCGAGAAAAAACATAGCGACTAAAACGACTTGATCGACCGGGTTCCCGTTCACGATTGTATCGATGAGGCGACCCTGCATGATTTGGATGTAAACCGTAAAAACGTTAAACAAAATACCTGTCACGACGATCAGGATGGAAAGCGGCCATTCTTTAAAGAAATAATTCTTGATTTTCTGAGGATTTTTCATGCGTTCACCCACGTTCGCTAATTATATCACTAAGTAATTTTAGTTTAATAGCCGAATGATAAAAAAAGACACCATTTTCTGGTGTCTATGTGAGCGTTCTAAGATTACTTTGGTTTGGTAAGCGCGGCTTTGGAAGAACGATTCTCGAAGGTGACCATGGCAACGGCCATTTGACCTTCGTTAATCCGGTCAATTTTCTTTTCCCGGCGGTCGAGAAAGAATCGGTTAACGCCTTCCCAAATGAAAACCCAGGAAGAAATGAGAATGATTTCGTTGCCGAAGAATGAATCGCTGATTTTGTTCAGCAGATAATATATGACCAGCAAAGCAAACCCGATCGCAAAGAGAATTAATGAGGTAACAAGGTTCCGGCGGGAATCACGGACTTTTTCTTTATAGGAAAGCCAGTAATGGCGTTTGAACGCCAACTTAATAAAGTCTTGGTCTAATTTGCTGTCATCATCCACGATGAAATTGATGATCAACGGAATGTTCGCGGGAATCGGATCCGCAAGACTATCGATGTAGTTCAAGATTTCGGGATTGAGAACCTTCTTATCAGAGTATGGCGAAAACAAATTGTCGTCTTGTTCGAGGTTGACATCAATGATGGCGTTGCCTTGTTCGTCAATGAATTCCTCGCTGATGAATTCTTTGACAGTCCCGCGACGTTGTTCCATCGTCGCTAATTTCCGGAGCAAGTTTTTAGTTTCTTTCGCCATAATATCACCTACTTATGTATATTATACAGTAAAAATGGGCACTTTGGCCAATTTGCCCGATTAGTGAAGACTATTTTGAGTCTTTTTTTACTCACGAAAACAAGAATCATATGTCATTTTCTAAGACGAAAATATACGACACAGAGCCACGTCTGTTGAAAGTAATTTACACGTAATTTTGCTTGTTTTATAATTTAAAGTAGTGATGCAATCGCTACTAGGAAGTGGGCGAGCATATTATGCCGGAAGAAAAAAAGCCATTATTTGCTAAAAAAGAAAAGGATGACAAGCTCCAAGCCAATCGCACTGAATTCTTAAATAAGGAATTCGCAAACAGTTCTACCGACTTTGTCGAATACGGTAAAAAGTTCCTTGCCAAACACCATTATTTCATGGTCATGGGCGACGTAATTGTTTACCTGCCGCAGGAAAAAATCGAAGTTAATGACGTCTTCGTAAGTGAAGAAGCCAAGTTACAAATTACCGTCACCGCGCTTCTCCCCGAAACCTATACGTTCAATCCCTTTGGCAGCGACAAGCTCCAATTAGTCTGCAACAAAGCAAAATTTAAATAAACTTTCGGACAATCTAAAGTTAAATCCCCGATGTTGAGACATCACTCGGGGATTTTTGGGTTATATAACTGATTATTCGTAACTTCACGGGAAAGTATAGAAAAGTACTGTGATATTATTTATCTTCTGGTTTTGAACTTCCGGCAGCTGGTTCCGGATTTGCTTCTTTATTGAGGTAACCTTTTCGAATATCACCCCGCACCAAAAAGACGATGAGGATGATAATCGCGGCCACGATGCTGATAATCAGTAATGCCGCAATCCCAAAAACGATAATGAATGGTCCCCAGGAAACATCAAAGATAATCATAGATAAATCCTCCCGTAGATTAAATAATAAATCAACAGACCAATGGAGAAACTTAACGCATTAGCGGCCAATGACCACACGAACCCAATGAGCTTTCGGTCATTGAGGTAATAGACTAAACCCTCAATCGCGATGATGACGATTTCGAGGATGAGGGTACTTTCCCAATGATATTCCAGAACCGTCAAATAGGAAAGCCCATTCAAGAGAGTGAGCGATGCGTTCGTGATGAAATTAATGAGTAGACAGATGATGAAGAAACGTTTGCCGCGGTAGCCGATTGCCAGGAAAAATAAAGGTTCGATAATTAACGTCAAGGCTAATGGAATAAACACATAGGCTATTTCCATAAATCCACTTCATTGGGTTGTTTTAAACGATGATTAGCAAACACGATAATCGTGATATTGAGGAGCATGAGTCCGATCGTGATCAGGATAAAATAGGATCCCGCAAGGAAGACACCGGCATAGAATCCCGGAATCAATGCCATCGCGGCGATGCCAAAAGCAGTCCCTGTATATCGCGGCATCGAACGGACAATTAAATATAAGGTCACCGGCATCGCGATGTTGATGGCGAGAATCCCAACCAAAGAAATGATGATGTTACTCGTAAAAAACAGACTTGCAATGCCGAGGATGGTTGATATCATCACCGTGATGGTCACGCCAAAACGGTCAGCCAGGAAACCACCGATGAATTTTCCAAGTCCGGCCGCGCAACCTGCCAGTAACGCCCAATATACCCACGTAATCTCATAGGTGACGTATTTACCAAGGAAAGCGCGGATGACAACAGCAATGCCGATGAGAAGTAGCCATGGCACGTGGATGGGCTTGGTTTCATCGGATCGTTCAATGACCGTGATTTTGGCAAATTGGAAACCGGTCAATGCCAGTACCGCGAGCAAAAAGATAATAGCGGATAGTTTGTCGTTACGCGGAAACGCCCACGCAATCGCAAGACCAATAGCGCCAGGCGCGACAAATGCCCCAAGCGGCCATTTTTTCTCGCTGGCGTTGATAATCATTTTTCCTCCGGCGACATGGAAGATAGCGTTGCCAAGTCCCAAGAAAACGATCGCGGCCCAAATGCTGACGTCGACAAAAAGAAAGCCAATCGCGAGCATCGCCATGCCAATCGAGACAAAGTGTTTAGGTGATGTCTTATCAATCAAAAAACCGAAGAGTGGCTGTGGCAAAAAAGCTAATATATTGTAAAACAAGAAAATCCAGCCAAGTCCATCATAGTTAAGTCCAAGGGACAAGATAGATAAATTGGCAAAGTAATCGGTAAAGAAGTGAAGAAACATCAAGATAATCAGCATCAGCATAGAATGAGTTCCATATGGTTATTATTTTACAATATTTTTGTCGTTATTGTTCATTTTTTTTAACGGAAAGAAGATAGAAAAGCATTAGAGCGTTTGTTTTATCGATAGACCGATACGTTTTTTGGCTAGATCGACAGATATCACTTTTACTTTGACAATATCATTTACGGAATATAGAGAAGAAATGTCTTTGACATAGGTGTTGGAAATCTCAGAGATATGAACCAAGCCATCTTGGTGGACATTGATGTCCACGAACATCCCAAAGTCCATGATGTTTCTCACGGTGCCGTTTAAAATCATGCCTTCTTTTAAGTCCTTAATGTCTTTCGCCTCGTTATTGAGTTGCACGATTTGAATATCATCGCGGATATCTCTTCCCGGGCGTTTGATTTCTTCAATAATATCGGTGAATGTCGCTTCGCCGATACTGAATTTGCTAAGAACCTCATATTTATTAATCTTTTTTAAAGCCTCTTCTTTTTTCTCTTTCGGGTCATCCAGCAAACTGATATTGCCGGTAATCAGAATATATTTAGCCACGCCATAAGATTCAGGGTGGATGGAAGTGGCGTCTAAAGGTTCTTTTCCTCCATAGATTCTTAAGAATCCGGCGCACTGCTCAAAAGCTTTATCGCCAAGCTTTTTCACTTTTTTAAGTTCTACTCTCGATTTAAAGGCTCCGTTTTCTTTGATGTATTCGTAAATGTTGCTGGCCACCGCTTTACTGATGCCGGAAACATAATTTAATAGCGATATGGAGCAGTTATTCAGGTTAACGCCCACGGTATTGACGCAACCTTCAACCACGCCATTAAGCGAGTTACTGAGTTTGGTCTGGTTCATATCGTGCTGATATTGTCCCACGCCAATCGCTTGAGGATCGATTTTAACCAGCTCGCTGAGCGGGTCTTGGATTCTCCGCGCCAGCGAAATAGCGCTACGTTTTTCTACGGTCAAATCCGGAAATTCTTCTTCGCCAAGTTTTGACGCGCTATAAACGGACGCACCGCTTTCATTTACGATAAATAACTTGGTCTCAAAGTGGTTATCTTTGATGATTTTCGATAATTCGACTTCACTTTCCCGAGAGGCGGTTCCGTTTCCAAGGGCAATGTAATCAATATGATTATTTTTTAAGATTTCAATAATTTGTTTTCTGGCTTTTTCGATTTCAAAATCAGAAGCCGCCGTTAAATAGCACACCCCGACGTCGCTGGGGATGCCATTTTTATTCACAATCGCGTACTTACAGCCCGTTCTAAAACCGGGGTCAAAGCCTAAGACTGTTTTATTTTTTAAAGGTGGATAAAGAAGCAGCGCCTGCAGATTCTTTTTAAAAACAATGAGCGAGGCATCTTCCGCTTTTTCGAACAGGTCATTTCTGATCTCGTTTTCAACCGATGGAAGAATGAGTCGTTTTAAGGCGTCTTTAATGGATAAAGTTAACTCATTAACGAAATCAGGGTTCTTGAGAAAATCTCTTTGAATTCTTTCTTCAATATCTTCAACTTTGTATTCTAAGGAAACTTTTAAGCACTTCACGCTTTCTCCGCGGTTAATCGCCATGATCCGATGGGGCGGAATGGACGAGATTTTCTCGCTGTAATCAGCGTATTTGCCATAGGTGTCTTTCTCGTCTTTGGCCACTTCTTTGGAAACGATGGTGCCTTCCCGATAGATATATCCTTTGATGAATTTTCGGTATTTGGGTTCATCGCTGATTTCCTCAGCGATAATGTCCATGGCTCCGGCGATTGCTTCCTCAACTGTATTAACTCCCTTTTCAGCGTTAATAAAACTCGCCAAAAAATCATCATACTTGGCGTCTTTATGTCCAGTCTTCAAAAAGTCCGCTAACGGCCCAAGGCCTCTTTCTTTAGCGATAATGGCTCTTGTTTTTCTTTTCGGTTTAAAGGGACGATAGATATCTTCAAGTTCTGATAACGTCTTGACGTTTTCAATCGATTCTTTGAGTTCGGGCGTCATTTTTTTCTGTTCTTCAATTGAAGAAATGACAGTATTGATCCGTTCCTGCAAAGTACGCAGATAGGCTAAGTTATCGTTAAGGTCCCTGAGTTCGGTATCCGTTAAATTATTGGTAACTTCTTTTCGATAACGGGCAATGAAAGGAATCGTCGACCCTTCATCAATCAAGCCTATCGCGGCATTCACTTGTTCTAGTTTTAAATTTTGTTTCTCGGCAATCCGTTTTGATATATCCATAATTGTTCTCCAAAGTCTTCCTTATATTATAATCGATAAAAACGAAAGAATACGGATAAACCCAATTCTTATACTCATTCTTTTGTTTGGAAAATATGTTTCGAAAAAACGAGCATGTGCTTTTGAACAAAAAAAGGCTTGATGATGAGATCAAGCCTTAACTAAACAGATGGCAGGGGCGGAAGGAATCGAACCCTCAATAATGGTTTTGGAGACCATTGCTATACCGTTTAACTACGCCCCTAGGACCGACGAACATGACTCTATAAACGGATTTAATCGTGCCTCAACATAGTAGCAAATCGCCTATCATAATTCAAGAGCTTTGGAAAAGCAAAAAGCGCCACGTCCTTTTCTGGGTGCGGCGCTTTGGTTTTAGAGGGTTAGTTATTGGACCGAACGGCCGACTTTGTTGACCAGGCCCATATCTACCTTGCCGTTAAAGTTAGCTTTGAAATGCCGCATGATGGACGGGATTGACTTATCGGCGAGCTTATTTATTTCCGCTTTGATTTCATCTTCGCTCAACATGGTCGGGAGGAATCCCTTCAGCACCATCGCTTGATGGTCAATGCCTTCGACACGGGATAGGTTACCGACGTGTTCGTAACCTTCTTTTTCTTCCACCAGTTCTTTAATCACTTTGCTGATGATGGAAATGAGGTCGACGTCTGTGGCTTCCTTGCCTTGGGACTTCAGTTCAATCTCCGCCATCGCGTATTTGCTGAGGACGACCGAGATGGCCGCGCGGGCATTCTTATCCTGGGATTTAAGCGCGTTTATATTCGCGAGTTTTAATTGATCGATTAACATAATTTAATACCTCCAAAGGCTGTTATCATCTTAACAAATTATCGTTCCAATATCAAAGACCACGTTCAAAGCATAAAAAAATCCCCGCCGGTGAAGGCAGGGATTCTGTTTATGTCGTTTAGCGGGTCGTGGAGGTCGAGAGCGTGTAAGCTTCGGTGTAGACTAATTTGAAATCTTCGACACCAATGGAGACGCCGGCGATGGTCGGATCGGTGAATTCACCGGTTTCGGTGACATCAGCAAAGGCGGCAGCGACGGTTTGGTTGAGAACGAAGGCTTCTAATTTCGCGGCTTGGATATTCCATTCGCCTTGCGCGGCGGTAGCACCCATGCCATAGGCAGCGCCTAAATCGAGTTTCGATTTGATGGCGGTGTTCGCGACATCGACTTGTTTCGCGGTTTCAGTGACTGAAAGAGCAAAGGCAGTGTCAACTGCCGTGATGGTGTATGGGACTTGGAAGACGTCAATCTTCGAAGCGACAACGACATCGCCGACAAAGGCGGCGCCAGCCATCGAGATGGAGTCTTTTTTGGCTTCATGCACGCCGTACATGCCGATACCAACTTTGATATCCGCTTTTTCGGTGGTGACTAAACCAGCTCTATGTTCCCAAGCTTCGGTGAGGACAGCCGAGAAATCGGTCGTATGCATCGTCACGGAAGCAAGTAAGGTGGCATCTTCTAATCCGGCAGCGACTTCAGCGGCGGTCTTGCCAACAACCCAGTTTTCCCAGGCATCGGCTTGGACATACCATTCGCCTTTAGTGGCAGCAACGGCCATACCATAATCATCGCCTAATTCCCATTTTGACTTTGTGTCAGAATCAGCATTGACAGCGCTGGTGAGCGTGCTGGTTGAGGCATCCGCGGCAGAGGCTTTGACTTGCATAACGTCGAGATTAACATCGAGGACCTTGCCATCAGCATCGAACAAGACGCCAGCTAATGTGACATCAGTTTGAACGGTGGTTAATGGAGCAGTTCCCTTGAGAGCATACTTGGCTTGAGCACCAATGCCAAAATATACTTTCTCAGCGACAGGAGCTTCAGGCGTGCAAGCAGCAAGCAACCCAAGCGCGGCGAACAAAACGACTAGGCTTTTCTTTTTCATTTTTGTGAGAATTCCTTTCTGTGTAGTAATTATCACTATCATTAGTAATGATAGAGCAAAAAGCGAAAAAAAACAATACGATATGAGACATTATTCACATTGTGTATAGGTTTACTCCATTATCATTAGATAATGGGTCGTTTCTGATTTGCCAATGTACTGGTCATAGCCTTCCGTGTAATGGACTTCGAGATATGCCGGCACGGATCCGACCGCGGCGACATCGTCACACCACGCCGCTTCAAACTCATAGCCTTGGTCGAGATAATGCTGGCGGAGTGCCATACCTTCCGTTTCACTCATGCAAATGAAAGCGGTCGATAAAGCATCGAGGCGAGCCCCAGAAATATCGTGAGAAAGAATGTTCACTTCAAGCTGCTTGACAGACGGGTATCCGGTATAGGGATCAATGATATGGTTACGTAAAACAGTATATTCAGCGACACCATCATCATTTTCGTCAATCGGGATTTGGATACCCATATAGGCACCCGAAGTCGACATGCCATAGGCACCATTCCGGATGATTTTAAAAGAGTAATCGGAGGATGTCGTAGGGGCTTCAAGCGTCCAGGTCCAAACCGTGTCGCCATAGCGGTCGCCGAGCGTTGTATTGCTGCTGGCCCCGCCGACGATGGCGCCATGGGTCAGTCCCAAGGCTGTCAATTTAGAAGAAACGATGTCATTGGCGTACCCTTTGGCGATGCCGCCGAGGGTAATGGAAATCTCACCTGCCACCGCATCCTTAAATTGATTGAAACGGACATAATATTTATTATTTTCTTCTTTTAATTCTAAAATCGCGTTGACCTCGGCCTCACTCAACGGCAAACAGGCTTGGTAACGTTCCAGGACCGCACGTTCCGTGGCGTTGTAGAAAGGATCCATGGTCTCATAAGCATAAGGATAATCTTCATCGTCAATCAGGTTGTTCCAAAAGTCGGAAAGTTCACCGATAAACATGTTAAAGGTGCTGTTCGAGGCAATGGTCATTTCTTTGCCAATCGACAAGACATTATATAGGTCAAAAGGCACTTCCAAAAAGTCGGGACTGCCATAACTTTCATTGACATCTTTGATGGTCGTTAAGTAGCCTAAACCAGGGTTGTTGTCATCCAGATAATAGAGGTTGACGCGATCGGCGATTTTATGAAGAAACGGTACGTTTTCAGCGATCACTTCCTGCACTTGGGCTTTTTCGCTTTCAGGACGGGTTTTGTCATAGATCACTTCGTAGGTGGTGTGGAACGGCTGAACGTCACCGCCGGTGGCGGTGCGAACCAACATATCATAGCCATAATACTCATATTTCCCAGCGTCAGGATTGGGAGCTTGATACCACCACACCGAAGACGCTAAAACGCCGGAGATGATGACGCTCACGGCGATAATAATGATTTCTTTAGGGCTTAGGAAATTCTTGATTTTAATCATGCTTGCCTACTATTCCGGTATGACGATTCGGCGCATCGCTTCGCGGGCGATAAATGCGACAATCAAACCGGTAACGATGCCGGCGGCCAAGAGAATGGGGAGATAATTCAGCATATAAACCGATTCATACAAGATGGCCACCATGATGACTTGGCCGAGGCCGTGGGTCACCGCGCTCACCATCGATAAACCGAAGATGGACATGATCTGGAAACGGTTGAGGATGACGACGATAAGACTGCTGAGGAACCAACCGCTGAGCGAGATAAAGAAGTTATATCCGAAACCGGTAAATAACGCCGTTAGCAAGATGCGTAAGAAACCGATGGCGACATACTCTTTATCGCCAAAATAATATAAAACGATGAGCCCGACAGTATTGGCCAGCCCTAGCTTGATGCCTGGGGCGATCATCGGCAAGGCGATGAAGGTCTCGACATAGTTGAGGATGACGCCAAAAGCAAGGAACATGCCAAGGCGGGCAATTTTTAAAATGCGGGAATGATTACTCATAACGAACCCTCGATGACGACCATAAAATAATTCGGGGCGCAGATAATCGGCATCCCGGCATCGCTGACCCATCCTTGGATCGAGCAATAATGGAGCGGCGAGGTTTCTTTCTCGACGCGGACTTTCCCGTCGGTTATCTCCACGGTGATGTCGCCTTTAAAAACCGGGTAATCCGCTTGATAGTAAATGACTGTCGTATCGACGTCTAAAGGAAGCGAATCGATCTTGACCGCTTCAACGTAGACGTTAGCGACTAAAGTGCCAGTCGGTTTGTTATAAATATTGGTCCATACAAGGACGGACGAAGTCAGCAAAAGAAGCGCGCAAAAAGCGTAGACATCTGCCGTTTTTTTGAGTAGTGAGAATTTACGCATTCCGTGGCTCCTCCGTTTCATTTAATTATAGAGAGAAAAGCGTTTGTTTCCAAGAAAAAAAGCCCTAGGACGCAAATCCTAGGACATGAGCATTAAATGGTGACTTCGGTAATCTTTCCATCCGGTCCCGGGGTCTTGTCCAGATAGTCTTTGATTTTGGCCCTAGCGTCCGCTTTAGAGGGCTTACAGGCGGAAATGACAGTCTTGGTGCCTTTGACCAGTGACGCGGCCATATCGGCGCATCCGGCGCATCCGCAGGCGCCACAATTAAAGCCGGGGAGCATGTTGGTCACCGCTTCGATGCGGGGATCCACTTTGACTTCCAGGTATTTGCTGGCGACAGCGAGGAGTAAACCCAGGGCGATAGCCAAGATGACCATGACGCCGACGGCGAGGAGAATATCATACAACATTGTTTTTGCCCTCTTCTTTTTCTTCTGTTTTCGGCTTGGCCGGTTGATTGGCCGGGTTTGAACCGCAGCTCAGGATGCCGCAGCCGACACAGTTTTTCTTTAAGTCACGGCAACCTTCCGGTTCCGGTATCTTTTTATTGAGTAAGAATGATACAAAGAATAACGCGATGAGCACCGCCATAATGGCGATGGCCACGATGATGCGGACCGTTTCTGACATTAGACCAGGCCCCCAAAGCCGACGAAGGCTAAGGCCATCAAAGCGGCAAGGATAAGCGCGATGGCGTTACCGCGGAACGGTGTCGGCAGTTTATGGTTGCCGTCAACGCGCGTGCGGATGACCGAGAAAATGACAATGATCATCATGTAGCCAAGCGGGACCGCAATCGAATAAACGAGCATTTCCAGAAAGTTGAAACCCAAGGAGACATTATCGAGCGCGACAAGAAGGACGATGCAGTTGGTCGTGATAAGCGGGAGGTAAATACCTAAAGCTTTGTAAAGCCCAACCATGTATTTTTTGAGGAACATCTCGACGAACTGAACGAACGCGGCAATGATGAGAATGAAAGAGGTCAAAGCTAAGTACTCAAGATGTAAAGGCGCGAGAACGAGCCAGTAGAATCCATAAGATAATAAAGCGGAGAAGACGACGACGAAGATGAGCGCATAGCTCATGCCCAGGGCATTTTCCGTTTTCTTGCTGACGCCGAGCAAAGGGCAGATGCCGAGGAAGCGGCTGAGGATGACGTTATTGACGAAGATGGCACCAATGGCCAACACTAAGATTCCGCTCATATTATTTGCCTGCCTCACTTTGGGTCGCTACCGCCGGCACTTTTTTCGCCGCGGCTTTTAGTTCACGCTTTTTAATAATCTTATTGGAGACGGCGTTAATCACAGCGACCAAGAGCCCGAGCACTAAGAAAGCGCCGGCGTTTTGGACGAATAGACTAATCGCGTATTGCTGCGGGAATAACTGTACTTGGAAGAGCACTGTATTGGTGAATGGGTCTGTGAAGCCAAAGGCACCGGTACCGACGATTTCACGGATGATCGAGACCATGCTGACCGCGGCCATAAAGCCTAGCCCGGTACCCACGCCGTCAAGGAATGAGTCAAGCACGGTATTCTTGTTCGCGTAGGCTTCCGCCCGGCCAAGAATGATGCAGTTGACGACAACCAATGGCAAATAGACGCCCAGAGTCGCCGCTAAGTCAGCGGTAAAGGCTTCCATAAACATTTGGATGACGGTAACGAGAACGGCAATGACGATGATATATACAGGAATCCGGATATCATCCGGAACAAGTTTTCGGATAAGAGAAATAATGACGTTGCTGAGAACGAGGACCGCGATGACGGCGAGTCCCATTCCAAACGCCGATGAGAAGGTGTTGGTGACAGCAAGGACCGCGCACATGCCAATGAATAAGACGAAGGTCGGGTTTCCTTGGATGATGCCGCTCGTGATAATCTTGAATTTTTCTTTGATTTTCATGATGGTTCCTCCTAAATACTCGCCAAGTAATCAGTCGCTGCCGTTTGGATGGCAATGATAAGATTGGTCTTGGTATAGGTCGCGCCGGCGGTCATGGTGACAAACGCGGCTTCCACCGCAAAGTCATCCGTGGCGTTCTTGCCAACGAGGTAGTCATTGAGTTGATTTAAGACTTTGGCTTGACCGATACTGGGCGTCTCCGTATTTGAAATACAGTTGAAGCCTGAGTAGACGGCGCCGACAAAGCCGATTTGGAAAACGATATCGCCATTGAAACCGGACACGGTTCCATCATAGACGATGCCGTAGACCGTGCTATCGCTGTTGTTGGTCGCGACCATTTTACCGGTGAGGCCTTTGCTGGTCAACGTTTCGCTCGGGGATTCCGGGGTCAGCGTTTTTCCAGCCGAGCTCGTCAAATTGAGCATCGACAAGTATCCGGCGTTTTGTTTATCCACCGCATTTTGCGAGATGATCGGCGCGGTAATCGCGTTGGCCGTGGCGAGAAGCCCAGTAGCGACTAAGCAGACGATACTAAGGAATAAAGGAAGTTTAATCATTTTGTTCATAACTTATCCTCCGTACGTCGCGAGGGCGTTTTGCATCGCGGCGAATAAACGGTCGGAAGTGACGGTAACGCCGGCAACCGTCGCGTCAATCGGCGTGGCCGAGAGGGCGAGGAAATCAGCGACCGGGAGTCCCTGGTAATATTCGAGCACAGCGTCGAAGTTGGTGGTCCAGTTGGTGGTAAAGGAACCGCCGCTGGTGACGCCGTTATAAACGTCAATGGTCGAGATGGTCGCATCTTCGACGTAGACATCAACGGTCAGCGTCTGGGCTTCGGCTTCTTCATAGGGTGCCGAGGAAGCGCTCCCTGTATAAACAGTGACGCCGGAGATGGCATCCTTAATCGCGTTGAATAAACGATCGGAAGAAACGGTGACACTTGCGACAGTCGCTTCGATTGGCGTCGCCACTAAGGCTTTGATGCCTTTGATACCAAGTGTTTTGTAGTATTCGATGATTGCATCGTAATGGGAAGCCCAGTTCGAGGCAAATCCGCCGCCACTGGTTGCGGCTTCAGGGAATGAAATATCGATGATGTTATAGCATTTATCGAGGTCAATGGTGACCGTCATCGTCTGTGGGTCAACTTCTTCGTCAGCTTGCGAGGTAGCCGTGCCGACGAGGGATTTGAAGATTTCGACGGTGGGTTGAGATGAGCTTGTTTCACTGCTGGAAGAACTGCTGGAATTATTGTAGTTCGCCGCATTGACCGCGGAGAGACCGCCGTTAATGCCGAGCGAGCAAATAGCCACCGTCGCGACAACGCCCCATTTCTTCAGCGTTCCGGTATTGGTATAGCCGTAGGCTAATTTATCGATAACCGGGCAAATCATATTCACGACGGCAATCGAGTACATGACGCCTTCAGGCAAGTTTCCTTGGAGACGGATTAAGACAGTAATAAAGCCGGCGATGACGCCAATTAACGCTTTGCCAAAGGGCGAGGTCGGGCTGGTGACCGGATCGGTCAGCATGAAGACAGCGCCAAAGGCAAGACCACCCATGCCAACGGCAATGAGCGAATAATCGAGCGGGTTTAAGCCTGTAATAAGCGCTACGACGAGCGAGGTCAACACGACGGTGCCGATGTAGAACACCGGGGTCCGCCAGTTGATGACGCGTCGAACCGCAAGCACGACGCCTAAAGCCAAAATCAATAAAGTAAAGGCTTCGCCGAGGGCGGCGGTATAGGTACCTAAATAGAGACTGAGCATCGAAATGTTCTGACCGGCTAAAGTATCAGTCAGCCATTTAGCGCCGGTGCCGGCGTAAGAGGTCATGACGGTGACGCCGCTAACGAGGGTCGGGACATCGCCCGGAGCGCCGATGTAACTAAGCATCGAGCCAGAGAAAGCGATGGCAACGAAAATACGTCCCATAACGGCTGGGTTGAAGATGTTGGAGCCAAAGCCGCCGAAGGCGTATTTGACAATCAACGTCGAGAATAAAGCGCCGACGATAATGACGTAATAGGGCGTTCCGATCGGGAGCGTCAAAGCAAAGATGACGGCGGTAATATAACTATAGTTATGCACCACTTCGTCGAGGATGTATTTGACGATCGGTCCTTTGTTTTCTTTGTAGCGGATTGCGGCAACGAGCACGTCGCCTAAGAGGGTTACCCCGACAGCGACGACGACCATCAAGATGGCTTTGACGCCATAAACGGTTCCAATCGCGACGAAGTTGTAGACGATAGCGGCAATCCATACCACGATGAGCACCGCAAGGAGCTCAAGCATGATTTTGAGTGTCGATTTCTTACCCCGAATGTAGGGTCCCGGATTAGCGAGAAATTTCATAATGATTCGCTATCCTCCTTATTTCTTGACGGCCGCACGGGTTTGCGTGAACTTGAGATACCGTTTGGCGCGTTTCATGTTTTCGGAAACTTCGATTTTGGACGGGCAGACAAAGGCGCAGAGACCGCATTCAACGCATTTCATGACATTGAGCTGGTTGATCCGTTCTTCGTCTTTGTGTTCCAAAGCGATTTGAATTTCGACTGGTTGGAGAAACGCCGGGCACACGCTGGTGCAGGCGCCGCAACGTAAGCACGGCTCATCAGGATAAAAACGTCCTTTGAGAACGGTTAAGCCACCCATCGGGGCTTGAATTGCGAAGGAATCGTCTTCGGCCGCTTTGGCCGTCATCGGGCCGCCGGGGAGGAGGTAGACTTCTTCAGTCGAATAGCCGCCGAGCGCTTCAATAATGAGGTGCGCGGGCGTACCGATCGGGACGAGAATATTGCCAGGGTGCATGACGCCGTCTCCGCTTACGCTGACCAAACGATGCGAAATGACATCGCCATCGATGAGCGCACGCTTCACCGCAATCGCGGTTTGCACGTTATTGACGATAATCGCGGCTTGCGAAGGAAGTTTATCATAGGTACGGTTAAAGACTTGTTTAATCAAAGCCTTTTCCCAGCCCATCGGGTAGAGATCGGGTACTTCGACATAACGGATTAACGGATAGCGGCCGATGTGTTCATCAAGGGCTTCCTTGATGGCTTCTTTATGGACTTTAAAGGCAATAACGACTTCTTTGGCGCCACTCGCTAAGCGGAGCAGTTCTGCGCCTTGGAGCATTTCCGAGGTATAGAGTTGCATCGCGAGATAGTCGGTCGTCAAATAGGGCTCGCATTCTGCGCCATTGATCAAGATATACTCAATGTTTTTGACACCCGTATACTTAATGAACGCCGGGAATCCAGCGCCGCCAAGACCGACGATGCCAGCTTCTTTAATTGCAAGCGCCAGTTCATCCTTGGTCGCTTTTTCGGGGTCGACGATTTTGAGAGCATTGGGCAATTTTTCATTCTTGCCGTCATTGGTGATTACCACATGTTTGACCGGACGGCCAATGTTGGGGTGATAGACCAATTCGATGCCTTCCACCACACCGGAAACCGGCGAATAGATCGGAACATAAAAATCTTTGCGCTCGATGACTCGGGTGCCGACCAAAACGTGGTCGCCCGCTTTCACCAAGACGTTCGCGTCCGTGCCATTAGGGGCGACAGCCGGTAAATAAACTTTTGTTACTTTTTCATCGTCAAGAACCATGAGCTTCTTTGCTTGCTCAAGATCTTTATGCGATTCAAGGTGTATCTTGCCTATTGAACTAAAAATATCCATAGTTTCACCTGCTTTAGTTAATACTTTAACTAGTATATCACTTTCGTCTTGATTATGACCTCCAATATTGTAAAAAATCGATACGAAAAAAGCAACTCTTCAATGACGTTGAAAGACTAGAAGAAATTAAGCATCAAGGCTATGTCGTTTTTTATTTGTGTAGGAATAAACCAAATAGGCTGTAATCCCAATGAATCCGAATAAAATGACGAGCAAGAAAGAGGAATCGTCTGAGGTCGTTAAAGACTCTTCGTTTTTGGCAGCAAAAACCGGTGTCCCTGCACTGTTTTTCATGAAGTTATCGGTCAGCGTCGCCGCATATTTTGTAATGAGATAATGATAACGGTTTTTCGCCGAGTTAATCGCCGTGTCGCTTGAGGCGTAAAAGTAATCCTTACTATCGGCTGCTAGAGCACCATAAGAAGTGCTTAAAGTCGACCACGGGACATTCACCCCATCAAGCGTCGAGCAATAGGTTGCGGTCGTGCTCAAAAAATTGACTGCGTATCCGTTTGCTTGTCCATTAGCAGTCCATCCTAAATAGGAGACCGTATCAGTCGCATAGCAGTTCCATTCTGACCAAGCAAAATAGATAACGGGAGCGGAAACCGAAGTGAGGCGAACAAGCGTTTTATTATAAGTTGACCCAGGTCCATTCGCGGCTGTACCTGTCCATTCAGTTGCCACAACATTTTCAATAATGCCTATAACATCAATATTTAATGCAGTCGAGACTTTATACAACGCAACGGCATCATTGCCATTAAAAGTTATTGCTCCTGAAAGAACGTCGGCAACGGCTGTAATTGAAGCAATGGCAGATGAATTTGCGATAACAAATACATCATTGTTGGCAATTGTTCCTGTACCAAGATCGACGGTATTTGCAGTAGCAGAACCATTAAAGTATATTTTAAGGTCATAATTACTTAAACTAACGCTCGCTCCGGTGTGGTTTGCGATTTCAATCGCTTTATTGTTGCTGTTTCCTTCGATATATTCGGAAATAAACAACTCTGTAGTCGCGGCAGGCTCAGTCACGGTCAATCCAGATATCGTACCGGTTTTTGTCGTTGAACCATAGGTATACGAAGCAGTCACGCTAGTGGTTCCGGTCGTTAAAGGAGATGGGGTAAATGAGCATGAAGAAGTCACATTGGCCGTCGATGAATCGCTATAGGTGGCGGTCACGGTGATGCCAGCAGAATCAAATGATTCTCCCGATATGTAGGTGGTTTTCGTAGGCGTTCCCGTGATGGCGATGCTGCTTAGGGTCTTCGTGGGGACAGCCGTGATTGTGACATCAAAAGTGGTTCCAGTCACGCCAGACTCGGTGGAAGAAACTGTGATTGTTTGGGTTCCGACAGTGCTGAGCGTCGCGCCACTGGCGGGACTTAGCGTATAAGCGGTTGTGGCACTTGAAGAGCCAAGACTTCCGACTTTGTTAATGACAAGCCCTGTCGAGTTAAATGCTTCGCTCTGGACATAGGTTGTTTTTGTTGGCATGGTATCCACTGCTAGCGAGAAGGTTTCGGTTTCAGGAGTCGAACCATACTGCGTCACGGCATCGGTTGTCGGATTAGCGACAGCGCCGCTAGTGCCCCACACGACATCAACCCATGATGGGTAATCGATGAATGGGTTACGGTTATGTTGAACGTTATTGTAAATAAGGTTGTTCCGGTGAATTTCGTAATCGTCGACTGGGTCAAGCGCGTTCCATTCAAGCAGAACTGACTTCAACCCGTAACCAATCGCGGATGTTGAGGAATAAGTCGCAACCGTGATGTAGTCATTCAGGTCATCGGAAAGAGTTAACCAAGGATCGTAGGTACTGGTATAGGATGAATAACGCGCGACCATATAAAAACAGGCACGGGCGATATCGCCTTTGTCGGAATCCTGGGGTTCGTAGATGAGCTGGGAAACACCATTATAAGTAATGGTTTCACGGCGGCCAGTATCGTTATGGGCAAGGGCTGTTCCGACGTTTGGGGACACAAGAGTCGAGTTGCCATAAAAATAGTTGCTGTGACCCTGTTGATTGTTGACTGAATCGGCGTACATCAAATGATGGAGATCGGTTCCGGCCGGCCCCGTGGCCGTATCGGCGCTAAAACCATAGGATTGCGGCCAAGCGTGCTCGCGGTCAATGATTGAGCCGTGAGTGTCGTCCGCGTGGGCGGCAGTTGATGTGCCATTGTCATTTCGATATAACAAATGAACATAAGGGTTATCGCTACCAAGTGTGTAACTGGCAAGTTGAGTCGTCGTCATCGGCGATTGGGCCCAGTCGCGCTCGGTGATTTTTCCATAAAGCCAAACGTCAGCATAAGAGATGTCTGTGTGACCGCTGGACAATACCGGTTTTAAGTTCGTCAGTAGGTTCGTTCCAGAACGCTGAACGGTGCTTAGAGAGTTTAAGGCGCTATAGTAACTACGGACATTGGCTGTCGATGTATCGGTGACATTAACGGCAATAGTTGTGGCATTAACAGGTTCTACTCTCACGGCAAATAAAGTCACAGGAATGATAATCCCCAGGCAGAGCGCGGCGGCAAGCATTGGTTTATTGGTCGTAATCATGAGTCGCACTCCCCTTTCTTAATCGCTTCTTAAGTATCATCATTTTATCTATTTAATAAGCGTATTGCAAACAAAATTATTCGATGGGATGGGCATAAGGCTCGAGTATAGTTTTTTAACATAGAAAAATATATAGTTAGCCATGGGCGTTTGGGTAACTCCGAAAAACGGATTATCCAATTGAAATAGACTCAAATGCCAGGAGACACGAATGAAAAGTATAAAAAAAGAACACTTTGCTTTCGCTAAGTGTTCTCTCGAATTTTTCTGGTGACCCGTACGGGATTCGAACCCATGAATGTATGCGTGAAAGGCATATGAGTTAAGCCGCTTCTCCAACGGGCCAGAATGGCGCCTACTGTAGGGCTCGAACCTACGACCGATCGGTTAACAGCCGATTGCTCTACCAACTGAGCTAAGTAGGCATGTCATCTTGGGATAGACGCAAGAAGCATACTACCATAGTAAATGCTCAAAATCAACAAGATGGTGAGTTTATTTTTTTACTTTTGCTTCAATGGCTTTAACGACATCGTGAATCGTTTTGAAACCGACCATTTCGTCGTTATCAAATTCGATTTTGAATTCTTCTTCGATATCCATCATAAGTTCGACTAAATCAAGCGAGTCGAGACCAAGCTCGCGAAGTTCGATGGTTGGGCTGAGTTTTTCAATTTTGACCTTTTTAGCAAATATTTCTTGGACCTTTTCGATTGTGTTCATAATGAGGGACCTTCCTTCTTTGCCTATTATACCAAAAAATGAAAAGAAAGAAAGAAAATAAACTTATTACAAAAAAAGGGCAATTACGCCCTTCTCTCTCATCGTCAGTTTAGATTTTCTTGGACTTGGCTGCTGACCGCGCTGGTCGCGTTGGAGAAAATGTTTGAAAATGCCACAGCCATGCTTCCAAAAATCATCAAGACTAAAAGCACGCCAAGTATCTGCCCTTTAAGTTCTGACATCCTTACTCCTTTCTAATTGTAGTATCCGATCACTGTGCTTCGGGTCACGACGATGCTCATCGGGCTCGACTGCATAATCATTGGATCATATTGAACCACGACTTCAAAAACCAAAGTGTCTCCAAAGCGTGGGCTACAATTCTTCGTACACGTAATCGTCCCGCCGGTGGTTTCGCTAATAAAGTCAATTGTGGCCTGCGTTATTCCTGCATCATTCGCAATCATATAACCAGCACTCAGCGCTGCCGAATCCAGCTGACTATAAAGGACTTGGATGCAAAGAATATCAGACCCCAAAAGAAATATCTGAAAAACGAAAATCAACGAAAGAATGAAGCCCATTTTATAACTCATTAATAAAACCTCCGATGATTTGGACGACGCCAACGACAATATCAACAGCCAATATACCGGCACCAAATAACGGCAGCAGATTCAAGGATTCAAAATGGTCCTCATGTTTTTGAATTTCGTCCTTAAGATGGTCGTCAGAATAGCGGCTGAAAAGAATGGAAAATTGGCTGAGATGACCGACCCCGTTACCGGAATCCACCATTTGGAAAACACTCGTCATCACTTGTTCGATAATCAGAGGCCGAAAGTTATGGGCAAATAGGATAAATGGCGTAATTGTTTTGTCCTCATCAATGCCACGGATCAGCCTCTCGAAAATCTCTTTCATCCAGGGTGATAGGTAATTGGATGTCTCTTGAAGAGCTTGGTATACGTTGTATTGGTTGGATACATAAATTTGAAAAATGCCGAACGCCGTCACAAATTCTTTTTCATGGAGATACGCCATCTCCTCCACTTTCTTCTGATAACGGAATGTGACCCCATAATTTCCTAGCGCGATTCCAGCTAAAGCAATGAGGAGCACCACTGCTTGCATAGATAAAACGAATAAGCCAAT